>CERI01012339.1_pt1 | contig 42026 bp, 33 predicted proteins | sample 350261 | NCBI WGS metagenome assembly CERI01 (sample SAMEA2620979, study PRJEB7988) | marine metagenome | isolation source: saline water (ENVO:00002010), including
TAACCCCTAACTAATTTCTAGTCAAAATAATCTTTGATTATTTTTGTGAGGTAGTTATATTTATATAAGGGAGAAAATATAAAATATTGAAAAACAAATGACAATTAAAAAAAATCCAAAAATTACAATCATTGGTGCAGGTGCTTGGGGATCTTCAATTGCATCTGTTTTGGCAAATAATGATCATGATGTCTTACTTTATTGTAATGATAGTATTTTTATTGATAATATCAATCAAAGCAATACTTCTCCAAGACTTCCCAATGTTAAATTATCAACAAAAATTACTGCCAGTAAGAATTTTAAAGAATCAATTTTTGGTGCAGATTATCTTTTCTTCGTTGTTCCTTCTAATGTAATAAATTTGATTTTGGATGATATTAATAAAATTGATCCAAATTTTTCTAAAAAAATAATTATTTGTACCAAAGGTGTTGATGAAGAAAATTTACAATTATTTAGCGATATTTTTGATCAAAAATTACCTAAATCTTCCTATTGTTTTTTATCAGGACCAAATTTTGCAGTAGAAGTTGTCATAGGTGCTAACACAGTTACTAATATTGCTTCTAATGATCAAAATTTAGCTGAAGAATTTAAAAATTTACTACAAAATGAATATTTTAAAATAACAATTCTAGATGATATTATTATGACTCAAATTGCTGGTTCAATGAAAAATATTCTTGCAATTGGTTGTGGAATAATTTCTGGGCTAGAATTGGGTGAAAATGCCAAGGCTGACTTCATAACTTCTGGTATCTTAGAGATTGCTACTATGATTGAACATTTTGGTGGCAATAGTAAAAATCTTATTTCTGCTGCAGGATTTGGAGATATATTTTTAACTTGCTCTAGTAAAAAATCTCGTAATTTTTCTTTAGGGTTTGAAATTGCTTCTGGCAAAGATCCTAAAATTTTATTATCTGATCCAAATAAAACCTATGAAGGTGCAAAATCAGTTAAAATATTTCATCAATTAGCAAAGGAAAGGGGAGTGAAATTATCTAAATGTCAAAAGATATATGATATTTTATTTTTAGGGTTGGATGTAAATATTATAAAGTAATCTAAATTAATATATTAATTTCAATAATCATAACTTTTACATAAGGAGATAATTTTATTATAATAATTAAGTTATACCAAGTATCTTCAATTCTTTTAATGTAAAACCGTTTACTATTCTTGTTTTTTTACATTCTATTAAAAAGATAATAAAATAAAAGTGACTAAAAATAATTTCCAACTCAATATGACATGCAAAACGAGATAAGTATAATTGTCAAAGACCTTGTTAATTATTAAATTATAAAATTACTAGTAGATTTATTATAAATGGTGATAAGAAAATAGTAAAAATGTTATTTGTGAAATAATTTAATTTATTATTGTCATTTTATCATCAATCAGTAATAATTAGGTACTTTTACATGACTCTTTAATAAATAAATTATTATCTTAGTTATGAAGTACCTTAAATATTGTATAAAAACTTAATTTTTTAATGAGTAAAAACTTCTATGTAACAACGCCAATTTATTATGTTAATGACAAGCCGCATATAGGTCACGCATATACTTCGCTGGCAGCTGATATTTTGGCGCGCTTTAAAAGACTGGATAACTATAATGTGTTTTTTCTAACTGGTACTGATGAGCATGGTCAAAAAGTTGAGAAATCTGCCATTAAACAAAATAAGTCGCCCCAAGAATTTTGTAATGAAATTTCAATAAAATTTAAAGAGTTAGCTGATTTTATGGGCTATTCATATGATCATTTTATTAGAACTACCGATGATAATCATAAAAAAACTGCTCAAAAATTTTGGCAGATCCTAGAAGATAAAGGGTTTGTTTATAAAGATATTTATGAAGGATGGTATGCAATTCGTGATGAAGCATTTTATAGTGAAGATGAGATTGTTGACGGCAAAGCTCCAAGCGGTGCTGAGGTTGTGTGGGAAAAGCAAGAAAGTTATTTTTTTAAATTATCATCTTTTGAAAAACCTCTTTTGGATTATATTGAAAAAAATCCCGATTTTATCTCACTAGAATCAAAGAAAAATGAGGTTACTTCCTTTATTAAAACTGGTCTGAAGGATTTGTCAATTTCTCGTACTTCTTTTAATTGGGGTATAAAAGTTCCTAATAATGAAAATCATGTGATTTATGTTTGGATTGATGCGCTGACTAATTATCTTTCTGCTCTTGATTTTTGTAGTAATGATCAAAAATATCAGGATTTTTGGCAAAATGGCATAAATTGCCCAATTCATATTGTTGGTAAGGATATTTTACGTTTTCATGCTGTTTATTGGCCAGCTCTTTTGATGGCGGCAGAAATTCCATTACCCAAGAAAATCTATGCTCATGGTTGGTGGACTAATGAAGGTCAAAAAATTTCAAAATCTACTGGTAATATTATAGATCCCTTTGAAGAGGTTGAGTGGTTAAAATCTAAAGAAATCAACGAAAAAACCGCTATTGACTATCTAAGATATTTTTTAATTAAGGAAATTCCTTTTGGTGCTGACGGTAACTATGCCCAAGAGCAGCTTATTAGTAGAGTTAATAGTGAATTGGCCAATAATATTGGTAATTTGACGCAAAGATGCTTAACTATGATTCACAAAAATTGTGATAGTCAGATTAAAAAAGAACCAGATTGTGATGATAATTTTGAGATTTTAGAAAATATTCGTCAAAAAATTGAAAAATTAGAGTTTGACAAGGCTTTGGATGAAATTATTAATTTTGCTAATCAAATTAATAAAGAATTTAATGATTACGCACCTTGGAATCTAAAAAAAGAGGGCAAAATTAATCAAATGCAACAAATTTTAAGCAATACAGCAGAAAATATCCGCAAAATTGCCATTTTATTATTACCTTTTATTGAAAATTCGGTACAAATAATACTAGGTTTTTTAAATGTTAATCAGGATAAACAAAATTTTGATAATTTTGGTAAAAAATTAGAAAAAGGAGCTAAAATTAATGAAATTAAAGTTGTCTTTCCAAGAATTAAGTAATTTCCTATATAATAACAGCTTCTTCTTGTATAATTAATTTCTTTCCTTCAAAATAGTTACAACAAACCAAATAAATTTAAAAAATAATGACGAATAAAATTACAATAGCCTATGGTGATGGTATTGGACCTGAAATTATGACATCATGTCTTAAGATAATAGAAAAAGCTGGTGCAAACTTGTTATATGATGAAATTAAAATTGGGGAAAAACTTTATTTAAATGGCAATACATCTGGAATTTCCAATGATGATTGGCAAAAATTAATGGATAATAAGATTTTCTTTAAAGCTCCAATTACAACTCCCCAAGGTGGAGGATATAAAAGCCTTAATGTAACTATTCGCAAAACTCTGGGTCTTTATTCTAATGTTAGGCCAGTTAGGTCACTATATCCTTACGTTAAGACAAAGCATCCTAAAATGGACTTAGTTATTGTTCGTGAAAATGAAGAAGATTTGTATGGTGGAATTGAGCATCGCCAAACTGAGGAAGTTTATCAATGTTTGAAATTAATCAGCCGACCTGGTACTGAGAAAATTATCCGTTTTGCTTTTGAATATACAAAAAATTCAGGTAGAAAGAGGCTAACTTGCATGACTAAAGATAATATTATGAAACTAACAGACGGTTTATTTCATAAAATATTTAATGAAGTTGCAAAAGAATATCCAAAAATTGAATCTGATCATTGGATTATTGATATCGGTACAGCAAAATTAGCTGACACTCCTGAAGAGTTTGATGTTATTGTTTTACCAAATTTATATGGAGATATTTTAAGTGATGTTGCAGCTCAAATTGCAGGTTCTGTAGGTCTTGCTGGTTCTGCTAATATTGGTAGCCATTGTGCTATGTTTGAAGCAATTCATGGATCAGCTCCAACAATTAGTGGTCAAAATATTGCAAATCCTAGTGGATTATTAATGGGTGGGGTGCAAATGTTAAATTATATTGGTCAAAATCAAATTGCAGAAAAAATTGAAAATGCATGGTTAAGGACAATAGAAGATGGTATTCATACAGCCGATATTTTTGAAGAAGGCATATCTAAACAAAAAGTTTCAACTTCTGATTTTGCTAATGCGGTTATTGATCATTTAGGATCAAAACCAGAAAAATTTAAAGAAGTAAAATATCCTGCTCAAAGAAAAAAAACGGACATTATAATTTCTCGTGAATCAAAGGTTAAGCAAAAAAAATTAGAAGGAGTTGATATTTTCCTACATCATGATGATCTTGATCCCAATAAATTAGGTAAGGCAGTTAAGGATAAAATTCAAAATGATAATCTGGAATTAATCATCATTACTAATCGTGGCGTGAAGGTTTATCCTGATGGTAATCCATTAACTTTTTGCACTGATCATTGGAGATGTAGGTTTATGGTAAAAAATGCAGCTAAAGTTGACTCTGGAGATGTTATAAATTTATTATTATCATTTAAAGATGCGGGTTTTGATGTCATAAAAACAGAAAACCTATATAATTTTGATGGTGAAAAGGGTTATTCACTAGGACAGGGTCAGTAATATTAATCAAATGACAAATTAAAAATTACCATTAAAAATTTAGTTCCGGTCAAGAAAATTAATGATTTTAAAATAAAAAATACACTTAATTTAATTAAAATTGATTGTAATTGAATAATTCTTACAGATATTTTAAAGAAAATTTATAATTTTTGCAGAAAATCTTAAGAAAGCCAAGATTTTTAAATATAAAAAAATAAAATAGGTAATATTATATAAGTCAAAACTAAAAATGAACAATTTGATTTAATAATTTTAAAAAATATCTTTTAGATGAGTCTTAATATAATTAATTCTAGTGATAAATCACAAATTCAAAAATTAATTTCTAATAATATTGAAATTGATGAAGATATTAAAAGAAAAGTACAAGAAATTATTTCTAATGTTAAAAATAAAGGGGATAATTTTTTGATTAAAATTTGTAATCAATTTGACGGTGCTGATTTTCAAAAAGCAGATGATCTACTGGTAACAAAAAAAGAAATTGATTTAGCTTTTGATAAAGCGCCAAAAGATATTAAGGGTGCAATGCAAAATGCTTTTGACCGTATAAAAAATTATCATCAAAAGCAATTACCTGATGATTTTGAATTTACTGATGAACAAGGAAATATCTTAGGTAATAGATGGCAAATTATCCAAAAAATTGCTCTTTATGTACCTTCTGGCACTGCGCCTTATCCCAGCTCAGTTTTAATGTCAGCTGTTCCAGCAATTGCATCTGGATCAAAAGAAATTGCAATTTTTACCCCTTCTATAAAAGGAAAAGTTGATAGCAATATCCTTACCGCTGCTAGAATTTGCGGCATAGATAAAATCTATAAAATTGGTGGTGCTGGTGCAGTTGCTGCTGCTGCTTTTGGTACAAATATTATTAATAAATACGACAAGATTGTTGGCCCTGGTAATAATTATGTAGCAATTGCAAAAAAGGAATTATTTGGCCAAATTGGCATTGATATGATTGCTGGACCAACTGATATTACTATAATTACAGATGGTTTAGATATTAATGAAGAGTGGATAATTGTTGATCTGTTATCGCAATTAGAACATGGAATTGACTCCAAAGCATTTTTAATTACAAATAATATTGATTTTGCCAAGAAAATTAATGATCGAATTGGAAAATTTATAGAAAAATTATCACGAAAAGATATTATTTTACAGTCAATTAAGAATTCTGCCATTATTTTAACTCAAAATATGGAAGAAGCGATAAAAATTTCTAATAAAATTGCACCAGAACACTTAGAAATTATAACCCAAGATTCAAAAGAATTATCACAAAAGATTACTAATGCTGGTGCAATATTTTTAGGAAAATATTCTCCAGAAGCTATTGGAGATTATATTGCCGGTCCAAGTCACTGCTTACCAACATCAGCTAACGCTAGATTTTCTAGCGGTTTGTCTGTTTTTGATTTTTTGAAAAGAATTTCCATCATTAATTGCTCAGAAAATGGTTTTGCAAAAATTGCTGATGATGCCAGCTTGCTTGCAAAAATAGAAGGGTTTGATGCTCATAAATTAAGTTTGAATATTAGAAAGAGTTAATTTGATATATTATTTATTTTTTGGCTAAAAGTAAAAATTATAAGATAAAAAATTTCTTCTATTATACAATTAATATTAAATCTGATTAGTTAGCAGTAACTAATTCTATAAAATTAGATAAAAAGTGATTAACATTTTTCTTTAGTATCTATATCTTTTAAACTTTATCAATAATGCTTAAAAACTAATAGGATTTGGTTTTATATATATATACTAATTATTATTTTTGTTTTAATTTAATTTAAATATCTTATATTATAAAAATATGATTAATATAGATGAGTTAAAAACAATTACAATAAAAGCAGGTAAAATTGCAATGAAATATTATAATATTTCATATAATATTACTACCAAGAATGATAATTCTCCTGTTACTGAAGCTGATTTAGCTGTTAATAAGTTTATAGTTAGTTCTTTAGAGAATCTATACCCCAATATTGCAATTTTGTCAGAAGAAAATAATTTTGAAGATAATCTAAAGGCAATTAAACAAAAGGAAATATTTATTATTGACCCTATTGATGGAACTAAAGCTTTTATTAATAAAAAATCACAATTTACAATTAATATTGGCTACGTCAAGAATGGTAAGTTTATTTTAGGATTTATTTATGCCCCAATTTTAGATATTTTATATTTTAGTGATTATAAAAATTCATATAAATTACATAATAATAAACAAACAACTCTACTAAAGAAAGAAAACAATATTGAATTTGGTATTATTCAAACATCTTCTCTAGGTAAAGATGAAAATAATAAAATTAAATCAGAATTTAAAAAATTCAATATTAAGCAAGTAATTAAGATATCCAGCTCATATAAATTTTGTCTTATAGTAGAAGGTAAGGCAGATTTTTATCCTAGAAGAGGTAAGATGATGATATGGGATATAGCAGCTGCTTTTGGAATTTTAAAATTTCTTGATTATCAATTTTTAGATTTAGGAGGTCAAAAAATTACTTTTGATAGGATGATTGATGATTTTTCATTACCTGATTTTAATTTATTTAGATCAATAAAGGTTAAAGATTATATTAAACAATAATTTTATTGAATTATTGTAACTTTTTGTCAAAATTATTTTTTTGTTATATAATAATTAAGATATGTGTGGAATAATTGGAGTAATATCAAATAAAAACTCAGAAGATAAAATATTAAAAGGTCTTAAAAAAATGGAATATAGGGGTTATGATTCCTCTGGAATTTCAGTTATGAGCAATAATATTATCAAAACTCATAAGGAAGAAGGAAAAATTGTAAATTTAGAAAATTCAATTAAAAACGACAATAATTTTAAAGGTAATATTGTTATTGGTCATACAAGATGGGCTACACATGGTATTGCATCTCGTGAAAATTCTCACCCTCATTATACCAAAAGAGTTAGCATCGTTCATAATGGTATTATTGAAAATTATCAGGAAATTAAAAATAATCTGATTAAAAAAGGTTATAAATTTAAAAGCCAAACTGACACAGAAGTTATCACTAATCTTATTGAATCATATTTAGAAAAAAACCTTGATAAAAAAACTATTATTTTAAAAATTTTATCAATTATTGAAGGTAGTTATGCTCTTGCTATTATATTTCATGATGAGGATGATTTGCTAATTGCTGCTAAAAAAGGATCTCCTCTTTTAATTGGGTATGGAGATGGTGAAAATTACATATCTTCTGATTATTTTGCCATTAATGATTATATAAAAAATATTTGTTATTTAGAAGATGGTGATATTGCCTTTCTTACAAGAGATAAAGTTGATATTTTTGATATAAATCAAAATAAAATTATTAGAGAAATTGAAAAAATAGATAAAAATAGTGAAAAAATTAGTAAAAATGGCTTTGATCACTTTATGCTTAAGGAAATTTACGAACAACCAGATGTAATACAAAAAACATTAGCAAAATATTTAGATAAAAAAAGTCATGAAATATCATTACCAAAATTTTCTTTTGATTTAGATAAAATTGAAAAAATTACAATAGTAGCGTGTGGCACTTCTTTTTATGCTGGTATGATTGGTAAATATCTGATTGAATCTTTGGCCAGAATTAATGTAGAAGTTGATATAGCTTCAGAATTTAGATATCGTAATCCACCACAAAGTAAAAATTCTTTAACTATCTTTATTTCTCAATCGGGAGAGACAGCAGATACCATTGCAGCTTTAAAATATATTAAATATTTAAACCAAAAATCACTAGCAATTGTCAATGCACCAAAAAGTACTATGTCCCATTTGGCTGATGATGTAATTTTGACTACTGCTGGTGTAGAAATTGGGGTTGCTTCAACCAAAGCTTATACAGCCCAAGTAGCTATTTTAATTCTACTTGCCCTTAGTTTGGGTCAAAAAAGAGGTTTTTTAAAAGAGGAGAAGGTTAATGAGTTAATTGTATCATTAAATTTAATTCCAAATTTAATGCAAAAAATTCTTTCTAAAGAATATATTGAAAAAATAAAAAAAATAGCTCATCAAATTAAGGATACAAAAAATATTTTATATATTGGTCGTGGTATTTCTTACGCTACTTCAATGGAAGCTGCCTTAAAGCTCAAAGAGCTTTCTTACATTAATTCATCTGCTATTGCAGCAGGAGAGTTAAAGCATGGGACAATTGCTTTAATTGATAAAGATAGCTATATTATTGCTATTGCTCCAGAAAATGAATTATTTGATAAAATATCTTCTAATATTGCCGAAATTTCTGCTCGAAATGGCAATGTTATCCTTATCTCTAGTAAGGGAGGAGTAGATAATATTAAAAATATTATTTCAAATTCCTTGCATATAGCTAAAAATTCTGATATAATAGCCGAATCACTACTATATGTGATACCAGTTCAGCTTATTGCTTATTATGTTGCTCTTTTTAAAGGAAATGATGTTGATCAGCCAAGAAATTTAGCCAAATCAGTCACAGTAGAATAGCGTTAAGAACTTAATAATTTATTTTTTGTTATAGTAAATATTGATGAAATTATATATAAAAATTATTTTAATTATCTTTATTTTTTATGCTAAAAATATATTAGCTGCTAATTTTACTATTGGTTCTGGAGACAAAACTATCGCAGATTATGATTTACATGTTAATGAAAATACTAATGTAGATACTATTATTTTTGATACCAATGGCTCTTTAACTATCACTGGTAATGGAAATACGCAAAAAATATCATCAATTGAAGCCAATGGAGATAATAATGGTTCAATTAGTTTCAATGGCGATGATACAACATTAAATGTTGAGGGCAATATAGCTGATCAGGATCAAAGACTCTCTCAAATTATTTCAAACACTAATGATTTTATTATTAATGCATCTAATTTATATGCTAATAAATTAGTGATTAATACAAATTCAGAAATATCAGGAACTGCAATTTTAAATTTTAATGATATTATCTTCGATTCAACTGGTAATATTCTTACATTATCAAATAATATTAATATTTCTGGTAATATAGGTACTGATAATAAAGGTGGAATAATTGAAGGATTTATTACTAATTTAACTTTTAACGGTACTAATAGTCAGGAAGTTTATTCTGTTATTGGTGGCGATCAGGGTAGAATTGGTGATATTAATATTTCTAGCTCTTTATTAAATGAGGTTAATTTTAATAAAGATGTTACTGCTGATAATATCAATTTTAATAATTCTTCAAAAGCAATTTTTGATTTATCTGGAAGTTTAAAAACATTAGATTTATCAGGTAATGTTGAAAATAGCAACTCTAGTGACGCCTCTATTATTAATTCAGCTGGCGATGGATCTTTTTTACTTTCTGGCTCTTCTGATCAAAATATTAATGCTAAAATTGGAACTTCTACTGATAGATTTAATATAGTTAAGATTAGTAATAATGAACAAATTAACTTTTCTCAGGATTCTTACATTAAAACTTTAAATATTAATGGTGCGGCAACTATTAGAAATAGTGCGATAATGGATATTGAAACTGTTAATATTGTTGAAGATGCAATATTTTTAGGATCAGTTGGTAAAATAATAAAAGATTTAAATATATCAACTGGTAAAAAATTAACTTTACAAGATACAATTAATATTACTGGAGATATTCGGGGTCAAAATAACTCTTCAGAAACTATTATAAGTAATTTAGGAAATATTAATTTTACTGGATCTGTCGTACAATCTGTAACTGATGTAATATTAGGTGGTAGTGCGGCTCCTGATAACAGGTTAGCATCTATTACCAATTCAAATTCAAATAATATTACTTTAAATGATAATATTTATGTTAGTAATGTTATTTTAAATTCTGATGGAAATCTTGATTTACAATCTAATGCAATAATTGATATTGAAGGTGATATTACTAGATCTGCTGCTGGCGGTATTATCTCTGGTTCTGGTGATGTTGTATTATCTGGATCTGCTGCTCAAAATATTAATGTTAATATTGGTCAATCTAGTCAAAGAATTAATAAGATAACAATTTCTAATTCTATTGGGGCAATATTAAATAGTGATATTTATGCTACTAGCTTTCAATATAGTGGTAATAATTTAACTATGATGAGTAATAGTAATTTGGATATTACTGGTAATATGGATTTACGTAGCAAGAATGTTAATTTTAGATTATCTTCTGCAAATACAGAGGATAATCCATTTGGTAAAATTGAATTAAATTCTAATAATTTAACACTTAATAATAGTACTATATTTTTTGATTATGCTAGTTTGACGAATAGCGCTCTAAACTTTGATTATAATGGTGGAATTTATAATATTATAAATACAAATAATATTGAAACTCTCGATAATATTTCTGTTTCTGATAATTCTTATTTATTTAATCATACTCTAAATTTAGATGGTAATAATATTCAAACTATTATTTCTAACGATCGGTTAGTTTTTAATGAAAGCAATTTAGGAAATAGTAATTTCCAAATATTATCTAATGCTTTACAGAGTTCAAATATTGCCGCTGATATAACGTCTATTAGTGATCAAAGTGAATTAAAAAATGCAATGGAATCCATTAGGTTACCAAATAATTCCGCCTTGTTAAAACATAATATTGTTTTTAATAATAATATTAATAATTTGATATCGCAAAGGGTTAGAAATATAACATTATTTCCCAAAAGAAACCGTCAAGCCTTTTGGGGAGATTTTTTTGCTTCTAATATAACACAATCTGGAGATATCAATAAAGGATATGATGGGTTTACATCAGCTGGTACAGGTTTTTTAGTAGGTTATGATTATGTTAATGGAGGTAATCTGTTGGGATTTAGCGGTTTTTATTCTGAATCAGAAGTTGCAAATGAAAATGAAGGTGATTTTAAATCTACTATAATATCTAATGGAATTTCTATATATAATAAATTTGGGTCAAGATTAACAAGAGGATTTTATAATTTAAATAGCTTTAATTATGTGGTAAATGACTATCAGAATAAAAGAAAGGTTAAGTTACCTAATATAGAAGAAAATATTAATTCTAATATTTCTGGTTCTTCTATGAATCTTAGATCTGAAATTGGTTATCATTTTCCTTTGATTAAAAGTTCTATATTTTCTCCTAAAATATCTTTAGAATATTTTTCTGATAATAGTGATGCCTATGAAGAAACCGGTTCAGCATTTTCTGCTTTAAAAGTAAGGGATAAAGAGTTTAGTAGTTTAGTTTTTGCTGTTGGTTTTGATGTTGGTGGTAAATTTTATACTGATAAAAAAACTCTATTTTCCCCAATGTTAGATATTTCTTATCGCAAATATATGGGCAACAGTGAACAATCTAATACTTTATCTTTTATTGATAATGATCAATATTTTACTATAAAGTCACATGACTTAGAATCTGATTACATTAATTTTGCCATAAATGTTGAATATTCTAAGTCTATTGAAGCATTACATGTTAATCCTGTTTTTAATTTAAAATATAACACTATGATTGCTTCTGGATTTTTATCCCATTCTTTTGCTGCCGAGGTGAGTTATAATTTTAATTCTAGATTAATAACATCTAGGGATAATTAGCTTTTTTAAGTAAAATTATGTATTACACTAAACACAATATATCGCATATATAAAGATTATAATTGGTATTAGATATCTCTTGATCATATAATGGCTATAGTTAAACTATTTTTAACTTTTATCATTTTTTATGTCTGACAATATTACTCTTCAAATTAATCGATTAAGGCAAGAAATTCACAAACATAATATTGCTTATCATAAAGATGACAATCCTATCATTTTAGATGCTGATTTTGACAAAATACGAAAGAAATTAACCAATTTAGAAGAAAAATATCCAGATTTATTAGAAAAATGTCAAAAATATGATGAAGTTGGCGCAAAGCCGTTAGAAAAATTTAACAAAATAAAACATTCTAAACCAATGTTATCACTTTCTAATGCTTTTTCTAAGGGTGATATAGAGGATTTTATTGCTAAATGTCAGAGGTTTTTAGGAATCTTACCTAAAGGGGAGGTGGATTTGTTAAATTTTGACCAAAAATCTTCTGAATTAGAGCTTTTTTGTGAATTAAAAATTGATGGTTTGTCATTCTCAGCTAGGTTTGAGGATGGAAAATTTATTAGTGCTGCCACGAGGGGAGATGGTGAAATTGGTGAAGATATTACTCAAAATGTTTCTGTAATAAAAGATTTTCCTCTTAATTTAAACATTCAAAATCCACCAAAAATTTTAGAAATTAGGGGTGAGATTTATATGTCAAAAAATGACTTTAAAAATCTTAATAAAAAGCAGGAGAGAAATAATTCTAAAATTTTTGCCAATCCTAGAAATGCTGCTGCAGGATCTTTGAGGCAGTTAGATTCTCAAGTTACAGAATCTCGTAATTTGCAATATTTTGCCTATGGTTTGGGGGAATATTCTGATGATTTTGATTGCAATTCTCAGATTAATTTACATCAAAAATTATCAGAATTTGGTTTTAAAACTGAAAATAATGCTAAATTATTACAAAATATTAATTATATTATAGCAAATTATCAAAGCATATCAGATCAAAAATACCTTTTAGATTATGATATTGATGGTATGGTTTACAAAATTAATGATTTTTCTTTACAGAAACGTCTGGGCTTTATTTCTCGTAGTCCTAGGTGGGCAATTGCTCATAAATTTGAGGCTGAAAAGGCTAAAACTAAAATCAACAAAATAACAATTCAAATTGGTCGCACAGGTTCATTAACACCGGTAGCGGAGTTGGAGCCAGTTAATATTGGCGGGGTTTTGGTTTCTCGTGCTACTTTGCATAATAGTGATGAAATTGAAAGAAAAGATATTAGGCAAGGTGATATTGCTGTAATCCAAAGAGCGGGTGATGTAATTCCACAAATTACTTCTATTGATAAGGATGCTCGTAAATTTGACTATCCAAAATTCGATTTTCCTAAAAATTGTCCATCCTGTTATACAAAAGTTGTGCAGTTGGACGATGATGTGGTTATAAGATGTCCAAACCATTATGGTTGTGATGCTCAAATTAAGGAAAATCTAAAACATTTTATTTCTAAAGATGCTTTTAATATTGATGGTTTTGGTAAAAAACAGATTGATAATTTTTTTGATGAGGGCAGGGTAAAAGATTTTACTGATATATTTACTCTTGAAAAACGCGAAAAAGATAATTTATTTACTGATAAATCTCTTTACAAGAAGGAAAATTGGGGAGAAAAATCAATTAATAATCTTTTTACTGCAATTAATAATCGTCGTCAGATAGATTTACATCGCTTAATTTATGCTATTGGAATTCGTCATATTGGTCAAAAAAATTCCAAATTATTAGCTATTCATTTTATTTCCCTTGATAATTTTATAGAAAAATTAACTCAAATGGTTAATTTAGATAATTTTGAGCAATTACAGCAATATCAAGATTTTGCTAATATTGACGGTATTGGAGAAAAAATTGCTAGATCAATTATCCAATATTTTTCGTTTCAAGAAAATATCGATCTTTTAAAAAAATTATCTGATGAATTAAAAATTATTGATCATAAAATTATAGAGTCTGATTCAAAATATGCTGGTAAAATCATTGTTTTTACTGGCGCAATGGAAAAAATGAGTAGAGCTGAAGCAAAAGACAAAGCTGAAAAATTAGGATTTAGAGTTTCTAATTCTATTTCTAAAAAGACTGATTTTTTAGTTGCCGGTGAAAAATCTGGTTCAAAATTAAAGAAAGCTGAAGATTTAGGGATAAAAATTTTATCTGAAGAAGATTGGGTTAATATTGTTTTTAAAAGTTAAGGAGTAACTTATGACAATAATAATTAATAAAAAAATGTGGTAAGATTATTGTTAATATAGAATAAAAAAATACTATTAATGTCCACTATGATATGGGTGGTTATTAGAAATTGTATAGCTTCTATAAATTTGTTCAATTAACACACATCTTGCCATGAGATGAGGTAGGGTAATTTTACCAAAAGAAATCACGCGATCAGCTCTTTTTTTAATTTTTTTACCAAAACCGCTAGCACCCCCAATTGCAAAACAGATTTTTTTCCCCGAATGTCGATAATTAGTTATAATTTCTGATAAATCTTCGGTTGATATATTTTCTCCTCCCAAATCAAGACAAATTAAAATTTCATACTGATCTATTTGATCTAAAATTAACCTCTCTTCCTTTTCAATAATAATTTTATTGGAAATTTTTTTGCTATTTTCTTTTACTTCTAATTCTTTTATATTAATCTTCCATTTTATTCTTTTTTGATAGATATCAAAAATTTCCTTATATGGGCTATTATTAATTTTACCAATTGCTAAAATTTTGATTAACATTATTTTTCAAAAATTTATCAGATTTATAATATTTTCTGTCTGTTTTTTCACTTTTTCTGTATTTGCTAACAATAAAATTACCTCAATTGCTCTTCTAGAAGCAGGTAAATCAGCTAATATTATAATTTATAGCAAAAAAAAACCAGATTTTAAGAGTTTTTCTATTTCTGGCCCAGAAAGATTAGTAGTTGATTTTAAAAATAGTAAAAATTTTAGCAATTTTAAATTAGGTAAAAGTCATTTTTTTATAAATTTTAGAGAATCAGAATCTGATCTAAGTACAAGATTGGTTTTTGATGCAAAGCAAAAAATTAGAATTTTTCGTACAGTTTCAGAAAAAATTCAACTTTCTGTATCTGATGAATATTATAGGACAACAATTAAAATTATTAATGAAACAGTAAAGAAAAAACCCAAAAAATTAAAACCCGTTATAGTAATTGATGCTGGACATGGAGGTAAGGATCCAGGTGCAGTTAGCCCAAGAAAAACCAAGGAAAAAACAATTACATTAGCTTATGCTTTAGAGTTAAAAAAATATTTGGATTCAAAAAATAAATATAAAGTATATTTAACTAGATATTCTGATAAATTTATCCCCTTGTCAAAAAGAGTTAATATTGCTCGTAGAAAGGATGCTGATTTATTTATTTCACTTCATGCTAATGCGTCGCGCAAAAAGGATATTTATGGTTTTTCAATTTATACATTATCCAACAAGTCATCAGATAAGGAAGCGGAGAAATTAGCGCAAAAAGAAAATAAGGCGGATATTATTGGGGGTGTAAATTTAAATTCGGCATCTGGTGATATTTTAGATATTTTAATTGATTTATCACAAAGAGATACTATGAATCGTTCATCTTTGTTTGCGGGTGAGTTGATTAAAGTTATGAAAAATCGCGGAGTTCATATTTTACAAAATACTCATCGTTTTGCTGGATTTAAAGTTTTAACTGCTCCTGATATGGCTTCCGTTTTAATTGAAATTGGTTATTTGACCAATAGGCCAGAAGAGCAAAGAATGAAAAAGGATTTTTACAAGAAAAAAATATCAAAGGCAATTGTTCAAGGAATTGAATTATATTTTCAAAAATATTTTAAATGAAAAGAAAGAATAAATTAAACTATATTCCATTATTTTTAATAACTATTTTGAGTATTTTGTGGTTTGACAGTGCAAATAAGAAAAAATCATTAGAAAATACCTATAATTTATTAGAAATTAGTGATAATGAGGTAAATAATAATTTTTATGATATCACTGGTTATTTTTTTGCTATTGATGGAGATTCTTTAAGAAAAAAAGATATAGAAATTAGATTGCTAGAAATTGATTCTCCAGAGTATAGGCAAACTTGTTTTGATAAAAATGATAAGGAGTATGATTGTGGTAAAATTTCAACCAATTTTTTGCGTAAATTAGTTAAAGACAGTAAGTTAAATTGTAAGTATCAAAAAAAGGATATGTATGATCGTTACTTAGCAAATTGTTATGACGGTGATAAAAATATCAATCATGAAATGATTAAAAATGGCATGGCAATTATATATAATATAAATCAGGCAAGTCATAGAGCGAAAGAACTTGAAAAACAAGCCAGAGATAATAAAATAGGAATTTGGCAAGGTAAATTTTTGTCACCAAAAGAATTTAGAAAAATGACAAAGAATGAAAGATAAGTTAAAAATAGCAATTATTGGCGCATCGGGCTATACTGGTTTGGAATTAATTAGAATTCTACAAAATCATCAATTTTCTGATATTCAAATCTTAATAGGTCAATCAAATGCTGGTAAGAAAATGTTGGAGATTTATCCACATTTGGATATTATTGATTTACCAAAATTAATTACGTTAGAAGAGGCTGATTTTTCTAATATGGATATAATTTTTTCTTGCTTACCTCACGGTCATAGTCAAAAAATTATTACCAACATTTTTTCTTCCAACCATAAAAAATCTTTAAAAGTTATTGATTTAGCTGCTGATTTTCGTTTAAAAAATTTAGATGATTATCAAAAATGGTATGGTGAGCATCAGGCAATTAATTTGCAAAAGGAAGCAATTTATTCTTTACCAGAAATAAACCGTCAAAAAATTAAAAAAGCGCGATTAATTGCCTGTCCCGGTTGTTATCCAACTTCAATTTTATTACCCCTATTGCCACTTTTAAATAGTTGCTTGATTAAGCCGGATAGTATTATTTCTGATTCAAAATCTGGGGTCACCGGGGCTGGACGATCTTTAAAATTGGGTAATTTATTTTGTGAAGCAAATGAGAATATTTTAGCCTATGGCATTGCTTCTCATCGACATATTGCTGAGGTTGAACAAGAAATCAATTTAATTTCCAAATCAAATGCAAAAATTGACTTTACACCACATTTAATTCCAGTTAATCGTGGCATTTTGTCAACTATTTATATTGATTTGATGGATGGATTCACCGAACAAGATTTAACTAATTGTTTAAAAACAAAATATGAGGATGAATATTTTGTTAAAATATCTGATCATATTCCTGCAATTAAAGAGGTTAATGGTACAAATTTATGTAAAATTTCTGTTAGCAAAGCTAGGTCTTCAAATAAAGCAATTATTGTTTCAGTAATTGATAATCTTATTAAAGGAGCATCAGGACAGGCAGTACAAAATATGAATATTGCATTTGATATTGATGAAAGGGAGGGGTTAGATATTTTGGGTCATTTGACCTAGATAATATATTTACCTGGAATTTTGTTTTATTTGCTTGTTTAAGAATTTCTAATATTAGTAGATGTTTGATAGTTATATCTGACAGAACTTTCTATCAATCAAATATTACTTTAGTTATTGTAAATCATTTTTTACTATTTTAAAAGAAATTTCTTTAAAATTTACTTTTAATTCATAAAATGTCTATATTGTAAAGTGTTAAGAAAATAACTAAAAATGACTCAATATTTAATACAAGGTAAAAAAAATCAATTCGAAGTGACTATTGGTTGTGAAATTCATGCTCAATTAGCAACTCAATCAAAATTATTTTCACGAAGTGCTACCAAATTTGGTAGCCCACAAAATAGCCAAACTTCCTTTATAGATGCGGCAATGCCGGGAATGTTACCAACTATAAATAAAGAAGCAGTTAGATTGGCGATAAAAACAGGTATTGGAATTAATGCAGTTATTAATAAAAAATCTATTTTTGATCGTAAAAATTATTTTTATGCTGATTTACCGCAGGGTTATCAAATTTCTCAATTTTTAGATCCTATTGTATCCGGCGGTCATATTGATATTAATCTAGAAAATGGCAATAAAAAAACTATTAAAATTGAAAGAATTCATCTTGAGCAAGATGCAGGTAAGTCAATACATGATCAAGATCCAAAACTAAGTTTTATTGATCTTAATCGGTCTGGTATACCATTAATGGAAATTGTTTCTGAGCCGGATATGTCCAGCCCTTTTGAAGCCTCTGAATATGTCAAAAAAATTCGTTCTATTGTCCGCTCTCTTGGAACTTCAGATGGCGATATGGAGAAAGGTAATCTAAGATGTGATGCAAATGTATCTGTTAAAATTAAGGGTGAAAATCAACTAGGTACAAGATGTGAGATTAAAAATCTTAATTCTACCAAAAATATCATGTCAGCAATTGAGTTTGAAGCTAATAGACAGGTAAAAATTATTGAAAATGGAGGGATAATTGACCAAGAAACTCGTTTATTTGACGCCATAACTGGTGAAACAAAAACTATGAGATCAAAAGAAGATGCTATGGATTATCGCTATTTTCCTGATCCTGATTTACCTCCTTTGGTTATTTCTAACGAGATGATTGAGGAAATTAAAAAAGAAATGCCTGAATTACCAGATTCTAGAAAAGACCGTTATATTACTGACTTTGGCGTGAATGAATATGATGCTACAATTCTAACCTCTGATTCGGTTATTTCAGAATTTTTTGAGGAGTCAATTAAAGAAAATGATTCAAAAACTGCTATCACATGGATAAATGTTGAGCTTTTAGGTCGCGTTAATAAATTAAACCTAAAATTTTCTGATCTTAAATTTGGTGCAAGAGATCTGGCTGATTTACTTTTTTTAATCAAAAATAATGTTGTTTCTGGAAAAATCGCTAAGGATGTGCTGGATATTATGATTGAAACTGGAGATAAGGCAGAAAAAATTGTTGAAGAAAAAGGGTTAAAGCAAGTAACTGATATTAGTGCAATTAAGGAGCAAATTTCTAAAATTTTAGAAGCAAATCTTGACAAGGTAGAGCAATATAAATCAGGAAAAGATAAATTATTTGGCTTTTTTGTGGGTCAAGTTATGAAAGAAACTAAAGGAAAGGCAAGTCCAAAAATTGTAAATCAACTTTTAAAAGAATTACTATCATAATTTAAATGTCTAAATCTAAATATTACCCAGAACCTGATCAAAAATTTAGTTTTGCTCAAATGGAAAAAGATATTTCTAATTTTTGGCAAGAAAATAATATTTTTGAGCAGTCAATTAAAAATAGAGAAGAAAATAAATCATCCGATTTTGTATTTTACGATGGTCCTCCCTTCGCTAATGGTTTGCCTCATTATGGCCATTTATTAACTGGCTTTATAAAAGATACTTTTGCCCGCTATCAAACTATGATTGGAAAAAAAGTTGATCGAAAATTTGGTTGGGATACTCATGGTTTACCTGTTGAAATGCAAACGGAAAAAGAATTGGGTGTTTCTGGTCAAATTGCTATCAAGGAATTTGGAATTGAAAAATTCAATGATGAATGTCAAAAATCTGTGATGAAATATGCAGGTGAATGGAAAGATTATGTTACTAAACAGGGTAGGTGGGTTGATTTTGATAATGGCTACAAAACCATGGATAAAAATTTTATGGAATCTGTTATTTGGGCCTTTAAGGAGCTTTATGATAAGGGTTTAATGTATGAGGATTATCGTGTTATGCCTTATAGTTGGGCTTGCGAAACTCCAGTTTCTAATTTTGAAACTAAAATGGATAATGCTTATCGTAAAAAAACAAGCAAGGCAGCTACCATTTTATTTGAAATAAACTCTTCTTCATTAAGTAATGAATCAAAATTACAAAATGATTTGATCGGTTGTAAGATTGCGGTTTGGACAACAACTCCGTGGACATTACCATCAAATTTAGCTTTAGCAGTTGGTACTGATATTGATTATGATATTTTACAAAAAGATGGTAGAAAAATTATAATTTCATCTTTATTAAAAGAAAAATATAAAGAATTAGCAGATTTTAAAATTTTAAAAACTATAAAAGGTAATAATTTAGTTGGATTAAAATATCAGTCATTATTTGATTATTTTGCCTGTGATAAAAAAGTAAAAAATTCTAAAAATTCTTTTACAATCTTACCAGCTGACTTTGTAACAACCCAAGATGGAACGGGAATTGTCCATATTGCACCAGCTTTTGGTGAAGATGATAATGAATTATGTAAAAAATTTGATGTTCCAACTATTTGTCCAGTTGATCAATCTGGAAAATTTACTGACTTAACTTATGACTTGGAAGGTTTATCTATTAAAAACCGTCAAGTTTTTGAATGTAATGATGAGATTATAAAATACCTTAAATTAACTAATAATTGGCTAAAAACTGAGCAATATATTCATAATTATCCACATTGCTGGAGGACTGATACTCCATTAATTTATAAAGCTGTTTCTTCTTGGTATGTAAAAGTTACCGATATTAAGGACCAGATGATTAAAGCCAATCAGGATATTAACTGGATTCCTGATCATATCAAGGATGGGCAATTTGGTAAATGGCTCCAGGGGGCTCGTGATTGGTCAATTAGTAGAAATCGTTTTTGGGGCTGTCCGGTACCAGTTTGGAAGAGTAAGTCGGGTAAAATTAAGGTTTTTGGTTCAATTGCTGATATAGAAAAGGCCTCTGGTCAAAAGGTAGAAAATCTACATAGACCTTTTATCGACAACATTACAATTGAAGAAGGTGGTGAGATTTATACTAGAGTTAGTGATGTTTTGGATTGTTGGTTTGAGTCAGGCTCCATGCCATTTGCTCAAAAACACTACCCATTTGAAAATAAAGATTGGTTTGAAAATAATTTTCCGGCTGATTTTATTACTGAGTATATTGCGCAAACTCGTGGTTGGTTCTATACTTTAACTGTTATGTCAGTTGCACTTTTCGGAAAAGCACCTTTTAAAAATGTTATTTGTCATGGCACAATTTTAGATGAGAAATCACAAAAATTATCTAAGAGATTACAAAATTATCCTGACCCAATTACAATCTTTGATAAAATTGGTTCTGATGCTATGAGGTTTTATTTGCTTTCAACCCCAGTTATGAAAGGTCAGGAATTAAAGATTTCTAAAGATGGTAAGGAGATCACTGAAACCAGTCGCATTTCTATAAAACCACTTTTAAATGCATACAACTTTTTTTGTCTTTATGCTAATTCAGATGGAATTAAAGCTACAAGAATAGATGAAGATTATAAAATAACTAATATTATGGATATCTATATTCTTAGTAAATTAAAAGAATGTTGTAATAATATGAAAAAATCATATGATAATTATGATTCGGTAATCACCTGTTCTGAATTTAATAAATTTTTTGAGGTTTTGAATAATTGGTATATTAGACGATCTAGAGAAAGATTTTGGAAAAAAGAAATCGATCAAGATAAAAAAGACGCATATAATATTTTATATACTATTATTTTAACAATTTGCGAAATTTCTGCTCCTTTATTACCTTTTACTAGTGAGAAAATTTGGAGAGATTTGAATAATACCAAACAACATTAAAAATTAACAGCATAGAAAAATATTTTTTCTTGTTATTTGTAAAAAATAAAGACAATAATATCCCTATGTTCCTCAAAACATAATACCACTTTTTAATTTGAAGTGATCTTAAGATACTACTTAAACTAGAAAACCGGTAGATTTTTTTTGGAAAGTTTAGATGGATTAATTATTAATTACTCAGATTTTTTTTAAAAGATACTTGATTATTTATAGTGGTAATTGTTAATATATATCTTATCTGGGAGTGAGGCTTAATAAAATAGCTACTTATTGGTGAATATGTCTCTATGTAGGCTTTGCATAGTGGTAGCTCCCGGTGTTAATTTTCCTGCCTTCTTGATTCTAATATAGCCTAACTTAACTCTTTGATAAAAATAATAAAATTGCTTTTTGGATATGAAGTCTATTTTCTGCTTCTTCAAATATAATAGAGTTTTTGCCATCTATAACTGAACTTGTTACCTCCATACCTCGAAAAGCTGGTAAGCAATGGGTAAATATTGCATCCTTATTAGCAATTTTCATAATATTGTCATTAATTTGCATAGGGGCTAATAATTGTTTTTTTCTTTGATCATCATCACATTCTTGACCCATTGAAAACCAACAATCTGTAATTAAAATATCTGAATTTTGTGCAGCATACTCCGCTTTATCAAATATTTTAATATTAGCACCTGAATTTTTAGCTTTAGCAATTTCTTCATTACTAAAATCAAATTCTTTTGGAATTGCTATATTTAATTGATAGTTTAATTTTAGTGCAGCATGAATATATGAATTAAGGACATTATTTGCATCACCAAACCAAGATAATGTCTTGTTAGATATATTGCTATCAAATCTTTCCTCAATTGCCATAATACTAGCTAATATTTGACAAGGATGACTAAAATTTGTTAAAGCATTAATGATTGGCTTAGAAGAATATCTAGACATTTGTGTTAAAATTTCATGCTCGTGACATCGGATCATGATAAAATCAACATAACGCGATAAAACTTGTGCAGTATCAGAAATTTCTTCTCCCTTATCAAGTTGCATATAATTATGATTCATAACAATTGCATTTCCTCCTAATTGGTTAATCGCAACTTCAAATGAAACCCTTGTTCTCGTTGAGTTTTTAGAAAAAATCATGGCAAGATTTTTACCATATAATTTATCTAAATATTTTTTTGGATTGTTTTTAATATCCTTTGCTGAATTTAGAATAAATCTTAATTCATCCTGTGAAAATTGATTTAAGTCAATAAAATGCTTCATCTTTCTATTTGTTGTAATATATTGTCTATTATTTTTGTATAATTATCATCATTAGTGACAATTTTAAAACTTGCTTCTGCATAAAGTTCTTTCCTTTTTTTTTTTAAATCTATAAGAAATTTTCTTTTATTACTACTTTGTTCCAATTTTGGTCTATGAATAGAATTTTTTGTTCGAGATATTATGGTATCTATATCAGCGTCAAGCCAAATTATTATAGATTTTTTATGTAATAATTCTCGGGTTTTTTTACTTATAACAGATCCTCCGCCAAGAGAAATAACCATTCTCTCTTCTCTGTTAATTAGTTTTTTTATTATGTCCTTTTCTATTTTACGAAAATACCCTTCCCCATCTTCAAAAAAAATATCTGCAATTGATTTTTTTGTATAGTCTGATATTTCATTGTCAGAGTCAAAATAATAATAATCTAATTTCTCAGCTAATTTTTTTCCTATAGTGGTTTTTCCTACTCCCATCATTCCAATAAGGCAAATAATTTTTTTATTTTGAAAAATATTGTTATTATTTTCTAAATTCACTTGAAAATATTAAAAATTATATATACCATAGATATTGTATGTTTGTTGATTAAATTAATCAACTTGAATTTAATTCATTTAAAATATGTCTAATATTTATAGAACTCCTTCATTTGCGAAGGTAGATAATGCTAGTTTTGATGCTGGTTTAAGATCTTATATGCAAAGAGTTTATGCCTTCATGTCAATGGCTTTATTTTTAACTGCTGGCGTGGCATTTTTTGCCTCAAGAAGTGAGTCTTTAATGAAGTTAATTTACACTACGCCATTATCTTTTGTAGTGATGATTGCACCTTTGGGTTTTGTTATATTTTTTAGTCTTAAAGTTCAATCAATGTCAGCTGCAAAGGCAAAGAATTGTTTGTGGATCTTTTCAGCTTTAATGGGTTTGAGTCTATCTTCAATATTTTTAGTATATACTGGTATATCTATAACTAGAATCTTTTTAATTACTGCTTGTACTTTTGGTGCTACTAGTTTTTATGGTTATGTTACTAAAAAAGACCTCACTTCTCTAGGATCTTTTTGCATGATGGGTTTGATTGGTATTATAATAGCTTCTTTGGTTAATTTATTTTTACAAAGCTCTGCTTTAGAATTTGTAATTTCTATCATAGGGGTCTTTGTATTTATAGGTCTTACTGCGTATGATACTCAAAAAGGTAAAAATATGTATTATCAAGTTGCATCTTCTAATGCAGAAATTATTCAAAAGACTGCTATCATGTTTGCATTGAGTTTATATATGGATTTTATTAATCTATTTATAATGTTATTAAGACTTTTTGGTGACAGGAGGTAATTCTGGTACAATAAGTTTTTAATTTTGGCTGAGTAGCAAAGTGGTAATGCAGGGGCCTGCAAAGCCTTTATCGTCGGTTCGATTCCGTCCTCGGCCTCCAATTTTATTAAAATGAAAAAATATAGCTCGCTGAAATCAGCAAAAAATAGACATAAAGATTGTAAACTAGTTCGCAGAAGGGGTAAATTATATGTTATTAACAAAAAGAACCCAAGATTTAAAGCTTACCAAGGTTAACACTACTTTATAATTCTCAATGGCCAAATTAAAAGAAATTGTAATTGGCAGTAGATCAAGTAAGTTATCAGTTGTTCAATCTAATATAATCAGGGACTTAATATTAAATTCTAGCTCTGATTATGTTAAAAACTCATCCTTTATACAAATAAGAAGTTTTACTACTAAGGCTGATAGAGTTATTAACCAACCTTTATCTGAAATAGGTGGCAAAGGTTTGTTTACAAGTGAAATTGAATCATCTTTAATTTCTGGGTCTATTGATATTGCGGTTCATTCTATGAAAGATATGGCTACCATTTGCCATGATGATTTAACTATATCTGCTGTATCTGATAGAGAAGATGTTAGAGATGTTTTTATTTCTAATAAATATTCCTCCTTGGAGGAGATGCCTAAAAATTCTGTCATTGGCACTTCGTCTCTAAGGCGTAAATTAATTATTTTACAAAAAAGACCAGATTTAAAAATTATCAATTTTCGTGGTAATGTTTTAACAAGATTGGCAAAATTAGATGATAGTCAAGTTGATGCTACTATTCTTTCTTATGCTGGTTTAAGAAGGTTAAATTTGGAAAGCAGAGTTACTAAGATTTTTTCTATTGATGAATTTTTACCAGCTCCTGCTCAAGGTGTTATTGCAGTTCAAACTAGAAAAAATGATCAAGATATTCATTCATTAATTTCTAAATTCAATAATAATAAGGTAAGAATGGAGGTTGATGCTGAAAGGCTATTTTTAAGAATTTTAGATGGCTCTTGTAAAACTCCAATTGCTTCTTTTTGTCAAATTAATGATAATAAGGTTGATTTTAGGGGGTTTATAGGAACTTTAGATGCTAAGAAAATATTTAAATTAGAATTTTCTAGTAAACTAGATGATTATATTGATATAATTAGCAAAAAAACTTTGGAAATTAAGGCCAAGTATGACAATTATAATAGGAATTAGTGGTGGAGTTGCTTCCGGCAAAAATTTTGTTTCCAAGTGTTTTATAGAATTTGGTGCTAAAATTTTTGATGCTGATTTAGAAGTATCAAAGATATTTTCTGGTGACAATTATTTCTATGAATCTATTCAAAAAACTTTTCCATATTGTATTTTAGATAATAAAATAGATAAAAGTCTTTTGGCGGAAAGAGTTTTTAAAGATCGTAATAAGTTAAAAATTTTAGAATCCATTATTCATCCAATTGTTAGTTGCAAAGTGGATAAATTTATTAATAATTGTAAAATACAAAATATTCCAATTACTTTATTAAACATTCCTTTATTATTTGAAAAGGAATCTTATAAGAAATGTGATCTTGCAATTTTAGTAATTTGTGATTTAAATTCAAGGAAAGATAGATTTATTAGAAGAGAGAAGGTAAAGAACAAAAAAATATCAGATCAGTCGCTATCTAATAAATTTGATAATATAATTATTAATCAAAAAACTGATGAGGAAAAGAAAAAATTAGCAAATGCAGTAATTTATAATGACTCTGATCAGGAACATGTTATTTTTCAAATAAAATTAATTTTAAAAAATTATGAAGACAATAATTGCTAATTGGAAAATGAATAATTCTTTTGAATATGCCGAATATTGGCTTGAGAAAGTATCAAATCATATTAATAACGAAAAATATAAAATTATTTTAGCCCCACCAACAATTATGATTGATCATATTGATGAAATTTTAATGAATAGTGAGTTGGAAAGGTTAGAAAATGCTTCTAAAAATGTTGGAGAATTAGATGAGAAGGAACTAGAAGAATTAATGTCTGAAATTCGTGATATTTCTATTTCTGGCCAAGATTGTCATCATCAAGAAAAGGGCGCTTTTACTGGCGATGTTAGTGCAAAGATGCTTTCTGAGGCAGGTTGTGAGTATGTAATTATTGGCCATTCTGAAAGAAGGAAATATCATTTTGAACAAGATAAAGTTATTTTAGAAAAAGTAAAATCTTCTTTAAAAGAAAATCTAATACCAATTCTTTGTATAGGTGAAAATTTAGAAGTTAGAAATAATGTATCTCATATAGAATTTATTAGGTCTCAATTGGAAAATAATATTCCAAAAGATCTAGAAATTAAAGATCTTATAATTGCTTATGAACCAATTTGGTCTATTGGCACAGGTAAAGTTCCTGCTAATGATGAAATTGCTGAAATTGCTGTATATATTAAAAACCATGTATATGACAACTTTCCTAACATTAAAAATTATAAAATTCTTTATGGTGGTTCTGTAAAAGCTGAAAATGCTTCAATTGTTAATATTGCTAATATAGATGGCTTTTTAGTTGGAGGTGCTAGCGTTGATGATAAAAGTTTTATTGATATTTTAAATAAGATATAGCTTATTTATTGAGGTTATATAAATAATAAATTTTACCTTATATCCAATAAATTTGTTTATTATTTAAAAACAATTATTTTACAAAGCAATTTTTTAATTAATATATTTTGGAAAAACAGCAAACTTTAAAAAATTACATTTTAGAAATTGCTTATAAATATAAAGTTTATTTTTTATCTTTATTCATTATTTCCATTTGTGCATCTTTTTTAGAGATCTCTATTCATTATAAAATTAAAGAAATTATTGATATAATTGCTGCTAAAGAAGTTGATTCACTATCTTTTATTATTTTTCTCTTTATTTTATATAAACTCATGCACCATAGCATGTTTTTTATTGTTCGTTTGTTTGATATTAGATATGCTCCTAAGTTAGTTACTCAAATTACTAAGGATATTTATAATAAAACAGTCAAACATTCTTTGCACTGGTTTGACTCTCATATGTCAGGTGAAATTTCTGATAAAATCAATAAATTTCAGGCTAATTTTATTGATATTGTCAGGCATATTTTTAGAAGTTTTGTGATTTTATGGGCTATTATTATTGGAATTTTATTTTTATTTAAGATTCATTATCTAACTGCCTTGGTACAATTAGCTTTTTTGCTTATCTATTCACCAATTATCTATGTTTTATTAAAAAAACAGCTTAAGTTAAATGAATCTTTTGAAGAGTCGAATCAAAAAACAACAGGTATTATTAATGATTCTATCGCTAATATTTTTGGTATTAAAACTATTGGTAATCTAATTAGTGAATTTAAGATTCAATTAACTCCTTCTTTATTAAAAAGGCAAGAATGGGATAAAAAGGTTAGAGAGTTTGACGCTTACTTTGTTGACATGATTGATACTATCATGATTGTTACAATGTCATCGGTACAAATTTACCTTTTAGCTTATTTATACCAAAATGACCAAGTTTCTGCTGGAAGCTTTGCCTTCGTTGCTATGTTAATGCTAAAATTACATGGTGAGGTTAATAATATCTTGGATTCAATTTTATTTCATATCAATCCTTCCATTGCTGGTATGAAGGCTTCTTATCAATTTATTAATGAAAAATATGATATAATTGATTGTAATAAGTCTAAAAATATGAAAAATATTCAAGGTAATATAGAATTTAATAAAGTTTCTTTTTCCTATGACAATTCTAGTAAAAAAATATTACATAATTTTAATTTAAATATTAAATTTGGTGAAAAAATTGGCATAGTTGGACGTTCTGGATCTGGCAAAACTACTTTAATTAAATCCTTAATTAGATATTTTGATATCAATTCAGGAGAAATTAAAATTGATGGTAAGAATATCAAAAATTTTACTCAAGATTCTTTACGGTCGAAAATTTCACTAATTCCTCAAGATATTACAATGTTTCACCGCTCTATCATAGATAATTTGAAAATTGCCAAATATAAAGCAAGTAAAAAGGAAATTATTGACGCCTGTAAAAAAGCTCAAATTCATGATGATATTATGGAGATGAAGGATGAATATAGTTCTATTGTTGGCGAAAGGGGTACTAAGGTTAGTGGTGGACAAAGGCAAAGAATTGCAATTGCTAGGGCAATATTAAAGGATGCGCCAATTTTAATTTTAGATGAGGCCACATCCTCTCTTGATTCAAAAACAGAGAAAGCTATTCAAAAAAGTCTAGACTTATTAATAAAAGATAAATCAAAGACTGTAATTGCCATTGCTCATCGATTATCAACTCTTACAAATATGGATAGAATTATTGTTATGAATAAAGGTAGTGTGGTGGAAATTGGTACGCACGAAGAATTATTAAAAAATAATGATAGTCTTTATAAGAAATTGTGGGAATTGCAGGATGTTTAGGATTGATAATGATCCTGCCTTAAAGAAAACTTCTTATAAACTTTTAAAGATATAAAATACCATAACATAAAGAAATAGTATTTTGTAATTAGTATCATGTAATAAATACTATTTTACAAGCTCTAGAAAATTATATATCTAGTAACAATCTTCTCGGATCTTCAATTAATTCCTTAATTTTAACTAAGAAAGTGACAGCCTCTTTGCCATCAATAATTCTATGATCATAAGAAAGGGCAAGATACATCATAGGCCTAACTTTAATTTCACCATTAAGAACCATTGGTCTTTCTTGAATTTTGTGCATCCCTAAAATACCAGATTGTGGAGGATTAATAATTGGTGTAGACATTAATGAGCCATAAACACCACCGTTGGAGATTGTAAAGGTAGCACCAGTTAAATCATTAACTGCTAATTTACCATCTCTAGCTTTAAGAGCTAAATCTAAAATACCAGATTCAGTACCAGCAATTGATAATTTATCAGCATCTCTAAGAACAGGAACAACTAAACCTTGAGGTGATCCAACAGCAACACCAATATCATAGTAATTTTTATAGATAATGTCAGTACCATCAATTTCAGCATTTACAGCTGGAATATTTTTTAAAGCAGCAATAGCAGCCTTAACAAATAATGACATAAATCCTAATTTAACATCATGCTTTTTTAAGAACTGGTCCTTATATTCATTACGAAGAGCCATAACATTTGTCATGTCAACCTCATTGAAAGTTGTTAAAATTGCTGCAGTATTTTGAGATTCTTTTAATCTAGCAGCAACAATTTGACGAAGTTTTGACATTCTAACTCTTTCAACTGGCTTGTTACCAATTGCAGTTGCAGTATTTTCTTTGTTATTTACTGCATTTTGAGCGTCTTCTTTTGTAATTCTTCCATCTTTACCAGTGCCTTTAATAGAGTTTTGATTAAGATTATTTTCATTAATGATTCTATTTGGGGCAGGAGATAAATGATCAGATTGTTTTTTAGAAGTGGGTGTATTTTGTGTTGGATAGTTATCTTCAGCGGCTTGATTTGTAGCTTCTGCTGATTTTGCAGAGCCAGCTTCACCTTCATTTAAAATAGCTAAAACTTGACCAACTGTAACATTATCTCCTTCAGAAAATTTAATTTCAGAAATAGCGCCGCCAGCAGGAGCGTTAACTTCTAAAGTTACTTTATCAGTTTCTAACTCTACTAAAATTTCATCAGCTTCAATTGTGTCGCCAATATTTTTATAAATTTTTGCAATCGTTGCTTCACTAACTGACTCACCTAAAACAGGAACTTGTATTTCTATAGACATTTTATTTTATAGCTTCATTAATTAAATTTTCTTGCTCCTCCTTATGGTAAGAAGCATAACCAGTGGCAGGGGATGCTGAAGCAACTCTACCTGCATATTTTAATCTGAGATTAATTTTTAATTCTTCTAAAATCTCATCAATATAATCCCTAATAAAGAACCAACTACCCATATTTTTTGGCTCTTCCTGACACCAAATAATATCTTTTAATTTATATTTTTGCAATTCTTTTTTAATCAAGTCAGACGGAAAAGGATAAAGCTCTTCCAATCTAATAATAGTGATATGATCTAATTTTTTATCTTCCATAGCTTCCAGTAAATCATAATAAACTTTACCAGAACATAGAATTACCCTTTTAACCTTTTTAACATTAGAATTTTCAGTTAAAATAGGTTGGAATTTAGTTTTTGGTGCAAATTCTTCTAATTTGGAAACTGCTAATTTATGTCTTAACAATGATTTTGGAGACATTACAATTAAAGGTTTACGATCTTTAGAGTGAATTTGACGACGCAAAGCATGAAAAAAGTTTGCTGGGTTAGTAATGTTGCAAATCCTCATATTATCATCAGCTGACAATTGCAAAAATCTTTCTAAACGAGCAGAAGAATGTTCTGGACCTTGTCCTTCATAACCGTGAGGCAGTAGGCAAACTATGCCAGACTTCCTTAACCACTTAACTTCACTTGATGCAATAAATTGATCAAAAATAATTTGGGCACCATTGGCAAAATCACCAAATTGCGCTTCCCAAATAGTTAAGTTATTTGGAGACGATAAAGAATAACCATATTCAAACCCTAAGACAGCATACTCTGATAAAATAGAGTCATAAACTTCATAACTAGCACCTTTAATATTATTTAAAGTATCAATTCTGTTACCAGTTTCATAATCAGTTAGAACAGAATGACGATGACTAAAGGTGCCTCTAGCTGCATCTTGACCAGTGATTCTAACATTAGAACCTTCCTCAATCAATGAGCCAAAAGCTAAAGATTCAGCAATACCCCAATTTATATTTTCTTTGGAGTTAAAAATTGATATTTTCTGCTCTAATTGTTTGGAAATTTTTGGATTGATAGTAAAATTTTCTGGAATTTTGCTAATTTGAGCAAAAATATCTTTTAATTTATCAGTTGTAACGCCAGTTTCAGGTATTTTGTTATCCCTATTTTTTATATTTTCCCATTCACCTTTTAACCAATCACCTTTTTTAGCTTCATAATTTTTCGATTCTGCAAAAGATTCTTCTAAATGAGAGTTAAATTCATTATTCAATGCCCTAAATTCATCATTAGAAATTACACTATCATTAATTAATTTGTCAGAATAGATTTTTTTTAAAGTAGGATGGTTTTTAATTACCTTATACATCACAGGTTGAGTATATAGAGGTTCATCACCTTCGTTATGACCGTATCTCCTATAACAAACAATATCTAAAATAATATCCTTTTGGAATTTTTGACGAAATTCAACCAATAATTTAGAAATTTTTGCTACAGCCTCTACATCATCACCATTAACGTGGAAAATAGGAGCATCAATGGCTTTTCCAAGGTCAGAAGCGTAAGTAGTGCTACGAGAATCATCTGGATTTGCTGTAAAACCAATTTGGTTATTAGTAATGATATGAATAACACCACCAGTATTATAGCCATCTAAGCCGTTCATCATAAGATTTTCAGCAACTGAACCTTGACCAGCAAAAGCAGCATCACCGTGAATTAAAATTGCTAGGGCAGATTTACGATCCTTATCACCATATAAATCTTGTTTAGCGCGAACTCTACCACAAACAACAGAATTAACAGCTTCTAAATGAGAGGGGTTAAAGGCAAGAGATAAATCAATTTTATTACCAGAAATTTCACGACTATTAGCATAACCCATATGATATTTTACATCACCAGACCTAGTAATGTCTTTTGGAATACCTGGTTTACCTTTAAATTCAGCTATCATTTCAGAGTAGGGCTTACCCATAACGCCAGTTAAAACATTAAGACGACCCCTGTGCGCCATACCAATAATGATTTTTTTAACATAATTTTTAGCAGAATTTTCAATAATTTCTTCCACGGCATTAATTGAACTGTCACCACCCTCGACTGAGAATCTTTTTGCACCCGGAAATCTTTTATGTAAAAATTGTTCGAAATTTTCGGTGCGAATAATATCTTTTAATATACGTCTTTGATCGGTAGTAGATAATTTTTCATTAGTTAATTGTTCAATCCTTTTTTCTAAAAACCTTTTTTGTTCAAAATCTCTTATATATTCAAATTCTGAAGCTATTTTAGAGGTATAAGTTCGATTTAATTTACTGATAATATCGGTAATTTTAGCCTTCTTTAGACCTAGTTTACCTTTTAAGTCAATTTCTTTATTTAGCTCTTCAGGAGAAATATTATGAAATTTTGGGTCAATTTCAATTGGAAAATTACCTTTAACTAATTTTAGAGGGTCTAAATCGGCATTTAAATGACCAAAATTTCTATATGCTGTAATAAGGTTGTTAATCTTAATTTCTAAATCGGCTACTTTACTTGTCTTTTTATCCTTTTTTTCATCAGGCTTAGACATTGAAGAAATATCATAGTTAAAATTTAAAACAGAAATATCTTTTCTTGACCAAGAAGCACCATCCTTATCTTCTAGTAATTTTTCAATATCATCAGAGTTTTCATTAAAAAAATCAGCCCAACTTGGATCAACAGAAGAAGATTTTTCTAAGTATTTTTTATAAATTTCAATAATGAAAGGAAGGTTTGAACTAAAAAGAACTGTTTTATCTAATTGCATTTTTGATTAGTTTTACTCAAATATTATTTCTATAAAGTAACTATACTATATTATTCATTTTTTAATGATAATCAATATAAATAGCATAGTTTATGAAACTATTAACACTGAAAGGGAGATATTATATAATCAATAATAATTTTTTCAACTATTGATTATAAACAATTTTAGCAAAATTAACTTCAAGGACAGTAAATATTATTATTCAAATATTACTATATCATTTTCAAACCTTCCTTTAAGATGTAAATATAGTTTTTTGTTAGCAATTATTGGGCGATGTTGAATTTTTTTATTGAATCTATATTCTTTTAATATTTTTCCATCAAAAGGAGATATTATTAGCATTTCTTTATTAGAATTAGTTAAAATAAGATTATCACCAGCTAAGATAAGACCAAAATAGTGAATTAATTTATTTTTTGAATAATATTTTTTTAATTGTTTAAAATATTTTACGCCACCAGTTTTTATATTTAGACATATCAGTCTATTTTCATTGTCAATGACATAAATAAAGTTCCCTGCAAGCCAAAAATTAGAGATAGAAGATATATTTTTTTGCCATAGTTTAATTTTACTATTTAGATTAATTGCAATCATTAATCCAGAATTACCTACGGCATACATAATATCATCTTTAATAATTGGTGTAGCATCAATATCATCTAAAATAAAATTAGAGCTGGTTGCTCTTGCGGCATTTAATTCATAAAGATCGATAGTTGAACCATTTTTTTGGTTTAAGATATATATTTCTCCAGAGGAGTAAGCTGATATAATATAATTTTTATAAATTATAGGATCAGAAGATCCAAAAATAGTGGTTTTTTTAACTATTCCATTATGAATCCACTGGATGCTACCATTTTTTTTATCTAAGGAGTAGGTTTTATTATCATTACTTATGATATAGATATTATCACTGTTAATTATTGGCCTTGAAATAGCTATGGATTTTAAATTTTTAGACCAAATAATTTTAGCATCACTAGCATTGACTGCTAATATTTTATTAAAACCAGTTGTAATATAGATTATACCCTGATCATAGTTAATTTTTCCTTGTGAAAGATTTTTAATATTGAGCCAGCTAATTATTCTTTTACGATAAATTAATTTATTATTATTTAAATTTCTTGCTAATAAATTACCCCTAGCATCTAAGCTATAAATAATATTATTATTGATGACAGGATTAGAAATTATATCATAAAAATTAGAAGTAACATAACCACTAGATATATTTTTTGACTTTTTAATTATATTATTTATTGCAAAATTTTCAATTTTTTGATTATTTGATATAAAAATACCATTAAAATTATCGTTTTCTATCTGCTTAGGAATATCTATCTTTATTTTTTCTAATTTTAGGTCAATTTTAGGAGATAAATCGGTGGCAAAGGCAGAAATAGCCTTTTTTGATATTTCTTCATTTTTATTGCAACCATTTAGTAGAAAAATAAAAATTATAACATGTAATATTTTTATAATATTCATTATTTACCTGTTGAACCAAATCCACCACGGCCAGTGTCTTCAAGATTTTCTATCATTTCCATTTCAAAAATATCTAGGGATCTAATTAACATTTGAGCAATTTTATCACCCTTGCTAATTTTATAATCTTGGTGACCTAAGTTATGTAAAATAACTCCAATTTCTTTACGATATTTATTGTCAATTGTTCCTGGTGAGTTAGTTATAGTGATACCATATTTAAGAGCTAAGCCAGATCTTGGACGGATATCAGCGACGGCATATCTATTAATGTTTTCTTCTGCGACAAGATCAAAAGACCATTTTTGAGAATTTTTATCAAAAACCGGCAGTTCTAAGGCAACACCTGTTTTAATTAAAATTCTTGAACCTGATTTTAAAATATATTCATTAGATTTAATTTCAGGAATCGTAACATCTTTTAAAAAATTACCACAAAAATCATCAACATATAAATCCCATAAATCACCAGGATTCTCTCTTGTTGGCTGTTTTGCTGTATCTGTTAGTAATTTTATTCTAAATTTCATATTGTTGTCTATCAGTTAATTATTATAAGTTTATGTAATAATTTTTATATATTTAATTTTAATATTTTTTTTAATTAACTCAACCAAAATCAAATCTTTTAGTTACGATCATAACATAAGGTACTTAAAGTTTGGAACAGACCTTGATGGGGGTATTATAATATATTTTAATTGTTATCTAAGCAACCTCTTTGGGTAATGAAAAACTAATGGTTTCTTTCTTGCCATCCATTAACTCAATTGTACAATCATTATTTAATATTTCTTGTAATTTTTTTATTACCTTTTCTACTAGAATTTCAGGCGCTGAAGCTCCTGCTGTAATGCCAATATTTTCAACATCTTTTAGCCACTTCTCTTTTATAAAAGTTTCATTATCAATTAGGTAAGATTTAGAGCCGCTTTCAATTGCTAGATCCTTTAATCTGTTAGAATTTGAGCTATTTTTGGAGCCAATAACTAAAATTAAATCTGATTTTTTAGCTAAATCTTTGACAGCATTTTGACGATTTTGCGTAGCGTAACAAATATCTTTTTTATATAATCTTTGCTCAATTTTTGGAAACCTTTTACTTAAAGTATTAATAATTTCTTTAGTATCATCAAGGCTGAGGGTAGTTTGAGTGACAAAGGCAATTTTACTAGGATCTGTAACTTTAATATTTTTAGCATCTTCTTGATCAGAAACTAACAATACTTTTTGTTTAACGCGGCCCTTTGTACCTTCAACTTCAGGGTGGTTTTTGTGGCCAATTAAGATAATTTCATAGTTATTTTCTTCATATTGTTGTGCTGCTTTATGAACTTTACTAACAAGAGGGCAGGTGGCATCAATAATTTGTAAATTATTATCTTTTGCTTCATTTTCAACTTTTTTTGAAACGCCATGAGCTGAAAAAATTACATTAGCATCTTTTGGAATATCAGAGATATTGTCAACAAAAACCGCACCTTTATTTTTTAAATCATTAACAACAAACTTATTATGGACAATTTCATGTTTTACATAAACTGGTGCACCAAATTTATTTAAAGCATTTTCTACAGTAGTTATAGCTCTGGTAACACCAGCACAAAAACCTCTAGGATTGGCTAAAAAAATTTTAACGGACATAAAAACCAGTTAAAATCTGTTGAGTGAAGGCAATTAGCAAAAATAAAGCGATTATTGATAAGTCGATACCATTTATATTTGGTATATAGTTTCTTATTTTTTTTAAAACAGGTTCAAATATTTTAATTAAAAAACCATAAATTTGATTAACAAATTGATTGTGGGGATTAACTATTTTAAACAAAAATAGATAATGCATTACAATATAGCAAATTAAAAAGAATTGATAAATTCCAAGAGCAGAGTTAGCTAGATTGATAAATGCATTAATTAAATTTACCATTATTTTTTATCATTTATTTTTACCTCTTTAGTAGCTTTTTTGTCTATTAGTTTAGTTGTAGTTTTAATATTAACTAGTTCGGCTAAAACAGTTTCACCACCGATCATAGTTTGACCTTCTAAAACTCTAACTTTAGTTTTTTCTGGTAAATAAATATCTGCTCTACTGCCAAAACGTATAATACCATATCTATCTCCAGTTGTTACTTCTTGACTCTGTTTCAAGTCAGAAACTATTCTTCTGGCAATTAAACCTGCAATTTGTACAAAGATAACTTCCTGTCCATTTTTTGTTTTAACCACAGCAGCATTTTGTTCATTTTCAGTACTGGCTTCTTTAAGGTTGGCATTTAAAAATTTACCTGCCTTATACTCAATAGCAGTAATTTTACCAGAAATAGGAACGCGATTAACATGAACATTGAAAACATTTAGGAAAATACTTATTTTTTGCCACTTTTGTTTTTTATCTAAATTTAAATCCTTTGGGGGGTTTTGATTTTTGCTGATTTCAGTAATAATACCATCAGCCGGGCTAATGACTAAATTATCACCAGAGGGCGTGAATCTAATGGGATCCCTAAAAAAATATATACACCAAATTGTTAGAATTAAAGCAATTGATCCTAAAAATGAACTTAGCATTGATAAAATTACCGTTACAAAAGCAAAGGTAAGGATAAATTTAGTACCTTCGGGGTGTATTTTGGGTGTAATTACCTTACAAGTTGAGCAAAGTAAATCTTTTAATATATTTGACATAATTTTGTTTTGTTTTATAAATATTATCTTTAAGGATAGAAATATTTTAATGTAATAATTAATAAAAAGTCAATTGTTAATGGAAAATAAGCAAAGTAAAAAGGGTCAAAGAATTGCCAAAGTAATTGCTAATAGTGGTTATTGTTCAAGAAGAGAGGCGGAAAGATTGATAGAGGATAGTTTGGTAAAAGTTAATGGAAAAATTATTGATAGCCCTGCTATTTTAATTACAGATCAGTCAATTAAAATTAATAATAAATTAATCAATCCCAAACAAAATCCTAAAATTTGGATATTACATAAGCCAAAAAATACTATTGTTTCAAACAGTGATCCACAAAATAGAAAGACTATTTTTGAAATTTTACCAGAAAATTTACCTAGGGTTATAACTATTGGTCGTTTAGATATTAATACTGAGGGCTTATTACTTTTAACTAATAATGGGGATATTGCTAGACATATTGAGCTACCTAAAACTGCTTGGAGTCGCGTTTATCGTGCTAGAGTTTTTGGCAAGGTTAATATGGACGAACTTAGTAAATTGCAAAAAGGAATAAAGATTGATGGCACAAAGTACGGAGCAATCAAAGTTGAGATGGAAAGAGAGGGTGATTTTAATTCTTGGTTAAAAGTGACCTTAAAAGAGGGTAAGAATCGTGAAATTAAAAAGGTTTTAGAACATTTTGGTTTACAAGTAAATCGTTTAATTAGAATTTCATTTGGCCCCTTTCACTTAGGATCGTTATCAGTAGGACAGGTTAAGAAAACTGACGATAAAGTTTTAGAAAATTTCCTAGAAAAAGATTTTATTAATAGTTTATAACCTATTTACAACCATTTACATCTCTTTCTAGGATAAATAATTTAATAGAAATATCCAAACCCCTTTTTTAATAATAAATTAAAATTGTTTTAAAATGTGGTTAACATAAATACTACCACCAATTGCATTTTTATCATCAATTTTATATTCTCCACCTCGTGCAATTGGGTATTTAAAGTTTTTTGTAAATATCATAAAGCCAAAATTTTCTTGAAAAGAAAAATTACTATCAAAGATATCGATGTCAATTTTACTATCAGGATATTTATTTTCTATCTGTGATTTTATTTGTAATATTTTTTGAATACTTTCTTTTTCAGATTGAATTATCTCTTCACTTAAAATACTTTGATCAAAACTTTCTAAAGTAATTTTTAATATTATGTTAGTATATTTTCCGCTATATTGTTTTATTTTTTCTACATCCTTATTTTCTATAGATTCTTTTAATTTTTCTGGTTGAGATATTTCCAATTTATCTATTAACCTTGTCAAAATACCTGGTATAGAAAAGCTTATGAGGTTATTTTTTAGGTTCAATTGCTTTAAAATATTTAGAATTGTATCTAAAATATAAAAATTACTATCTTTTATTGTAGGGGATATAATTTCAATTCCAGCTTGCGTTAATTGTCTTTCGTAAAATAACTCCCTATTTTCTGATTTTAGGATATCTCCAATATATGATAATTTTAATTGGTCATTTTGATTAGAAAATTTTGTTTTAACAAGCCTGATAATTTGTGGCGTAATGTCATTTCTAATTTTTAAGAATTTTTTAGATAAAATATCCATTGTTTTAAAGGAGTTATCATCAATTTTATCATCAAATTCCAATAAAGGAGTTTTTATTAAGTTGAATTGCTCTTTTTCAAATGAATTTTTAATAATTTGAATAATTTCTTCATTCTTTTTAGCCTCTGAATTAATTAGGTCATAAAATCCAACTGGTAATATATAATCTGTTTTTTTCATTTTTATTTAATTTTGTTTTCCAACTGAATATAATTAATCTTTCCTGTATTTAGCATAGGAATATTTTTTTCATATTCAATATTTCTAGGTATAAAAATTGTACCAATATTTTTTTCTTTAAAAATTTGTGAAATTTGTTTTAAATTAAGATTCTTATCATCGGTAAATAATATCATATCTTCTTTAGAATTGTTGATAAAAGAAATAACAGCATGATTACTTTTTGGAGAGATTTGCCTTAAATATGACTCAACTACATTTAGAGATACCATTTCACCAGCAATTTTAATAAATCTTTTAATTCTACCAGTAATTTTTATATGACTATCATTATCTACTTCAACTATGTCCCCCATATTGTAAAATCCTACTTGTTTTTGGATTTTTTCTGGGTTTTTTGGATCTAAATAACCTTTCATAACATTATCTGATTTTACCATTAAAGCACCGCCTTCATTAATATCTTCAATTTTTTTAATTTTATAATTTATTTTTGGTAAAATTTGTCCAACGGTACCAAATTTATTTGACCTAGGAGTATTTAAACAAACAACTGGAGATGTTTCGGTGGCGCCATAACCTTCTAATATTCTTATTCCAAATTTTTCAAAATATATATTTTTGGTTTCTTTAGTAATTTTTTCAGCACCAGCAAAAATATATCTTACTGAAGAAAAATCTAAATTATCAGCAGATTCACTATATTTTTTTAGAAAATAATTAGTACCAAAAGTGATAGTGGCCCCAAAATTATATATTAGGTTGGGTATCTTCTTATAATGAATTGGGGAAGGATAAAAATAGGTCTTTATGCCCGAAAGAACTGGTAATAATGAACCGATAATTAAACCAAAGGAGTGAAATATTGGTAAAGCATTAAATGCCTTATCAGATGAATTAAAATTAATGATAGATCTTAATTGACCAATATTACTGTTAATATTTTTATGAGTTAGAGCAACTCCCTTAGGATTTCCCTCAGATCCAGAAGTAAATAAAATTACTGCAATATCATCTGATTTGCTTTTATTAATTTTACTAAGATATTTTTTAATAAATTTGTATCTAAAAACAGCTTTAATTTTGTCTAATCTAGAGATTTGATATTTTATGTCTTCTAAGTAAATTATTTTAATGTTTTTTTCTTCTGCTAATTTAATAAAATCATCTAACCCAGCTTTTTTTATAAATAATTTTGAAGAATAAATATATTTTAAGTTAGAACTTTTTATTGAACTTAACATACTATCATTGCCATTAGAGAAATTAAGAATGGCAGGAATTTTACCAATTAATTGTAAAGCAAAGAATGTAACTATGGAAGCAGATATATTTGGTAATAATATACCAATTCTTTTTTCTGACTCAGTTTCTTGAGATATTTTGTTACCCAATATTATTGATCCAATGATTAATTTATTATAGCTGATATGATTATTATTAAAATCAGTTAATATTATCTTATTTTTTTGTTTATTTTTGGCTGCTATTAGCTGCAAAAATAAAATCTTATCTTTTTCTAATGAATTATAATAACTTTCTGACATTATTTTGAATAACTCCTGTTTGGCTATTTTTCTTTTATTTTGCCAGGTTAAATTATTGTCAAATGATGTTTTCTTCTCAGGTGAAAAATAAATATTAATTTTGGTAAAAATATTCTTCTTTAAATTTTGATCTTTTTTGGCAAAAATGGAATTTCTAGAACCGCTAATAATAAGGGGGATAATTTTTGAATTTGTTTTTTCTGCAATTATTAAACTATCTTCATAAATTTTTGCTATAGAATCATAATAATTAGGTTTTGACTCAGGAAATATTAATATATTATATCCATTTTTTACTTTTTTAATTATCTTAAAAGTGTCATGATATTTATCTCTCTGTACTATAGATATGTCAAATAACTTAAAAAGAAGATTTAAAATGAAATTTTTTTCAGTGGGTTGCGTGATAATAACTGATGTTTTTTTTGGTAAGATAGTAGCATAGATAAAAACATCTAAAAAGGAGGTAAAATTAGAGATAAATATAACTCCCCTCTTACCTTTTTTATAATTTTTAAAATTATGTTTTTTGATTTTAAAAAATAACTGAAGAAAAAATTTCATAATAGTTTACCTAATAATATAAGAATAGATTGTTTTTTTTAAATTCGAACTTTTTTAAACGATTTAAAAAGGTCATTCCAAGTAAAGATATTCTCATATTTGATGACATAATTGATGCAGAAATAATTTTAAATTTAATATCATTAATTATTAAATGATCTAAAACTACAGAGGCACCTTTAGCTTGACCATTAGCAGTGTTATATATTTTATTAAATTTAATTTTATTAATATCAATACCAATTCTTTTTGCATCACCAAGAGTGATGGCTATATCACTTGCACCTGTATCAATCAAAAACCTGATTTTTTGACCATTAATTACGGTATTCAGGTAAAAATGACCATCATTTGATTTATTAAGAATAATTGCTCTATTTGTTCTTTGATGTGTTGAAGATCCTGGAACTAATTCTCTTGCAACTTTTTCTTTTACATTTTTTAATTCATAGCGATAGCTATAACAAATTATGGCAATTAGAGATATAATTATCCATATAGATATATGTTTAATCACGGTAAATATTCCCTCTTTGTTACTGCTAATAAAATTTAATATTAAAAAAAATAATATTAATCCCAAATATACCAAATTAGGATAACTTGATAGTGAATTATTCATTATTCTTATCCTCAAGAATATTAACTACCTCCATTTTGGCATTGGAGATTTTTTTACTACAAAAATCTTTTAATACATTTCCTTCTTTGTATAAAGACACCATATCTTCAAGATTTGCTTTACCAGATGAAAGGTCAGAGACTATTTCTTCTAATCTTTTCATAGCAGCTTCAAATGTCATATTTAACAAACTAACTTCTTTTTCTTTATTTTTTGTCATTATTGATATTATTTTATTAAAATGATCTAAGGATAATTCACCACCTCCATAGAAAACAAGGGTAAAAAGTAAAAATAATCAATAATAATGCTCCTTATTTTACAATATTAATTCTTTAATG
>CERI01112503.1_pt1 | contig 41886 bp, 42 predicted proteins | sample 350261 | NCBI WGS metagenome assembly CERI01 (sample SAMEA2620979, study PRJEB7988) | marine metagenome | isolation source: saline water (ENVO:00002010), including
AAAATGTCCATGCTACCAGAAAAAAGTGGACAAAATGTCCATGCTCGATATAAGTAAATTGAAAGCGAACATGGTAGTACTGAAACGAAATTATAGATATGAAAGTATATCATGCCAATAAATTTTATTGACAGAATTGACTATAAATTAATTGTAAATATTTCCAATAATTTTTATTGACAGCATTGACTATATATTAATTGTAAATATTTCCAATAAATTTTATTGACATTATTTGTTTTGAGCATATTTCTTGATCTAAAAAATAACATTGAAATTACTATATTGTTGGTTAAATGTATATTACACCAACAAAGTAACGTGTAATGTAATCATATCATGGTATTATATCATATTTGCGTTGAGTCGTGTTGAGTCGCGTTGAGTCGCGTTGAGTCGCGTTGAGTCGTGCATTTAAAAGAATGTATAATTATTAAATAAAGAAAAACATCATGTTTAAATGTAAGCATTGTTCATATTCTACTACAAGAAAGTACAATTTGCGTAGGCATGAAAGACGTTTTGTATCTTGTGAAGCCAATGTTGATGGACAAAATGTTCCAGAGCATGGACAAAATGTCCATGAGCATGGACAAAATGTCCATGAGCATGGACAAAATGTTCCGGAGCATGGACAAAATGTCCATGAGCATGGACAAAATGTTCCGGAGCATGGACAAAATGTCATACCTGATATAGAATTGGCGAAAACGAATACCTATTGTAATCAATGTAATAAAAACTTTTCAAGTATAAGAACATATAATCGTCATCAATGTTCATGTCGTGGTATAGGTTCAACGATTTGCAATCGTTGTTTCAAACGTTTTTCAACGTATAAAGGACGATGGAATCACAATAAAAAAGTTATATGTAATAAACCATCAAATCCGAAAGGAAATGAACCACTATTGGACCAACAATTATTAATTACAAATACTTTTAATAATACGACAAATAATACAACAAATAATACAACAAATAATATAGATAATTCTAAAAATATTACTATACAATTAAACTTTGGAGAAGAAGCATTGGATAAACTATGTACTGAACCAGATTATATTCAACGGATGGAAAGGTTAGTGCAATTGGGTAAATATGCTTTACCGCAACATATATCTGATATATATTTTAATGATTCATATCCAATGAACAATACTATTCAAAAAACACGTCACAAGGATAAATTTGTGAAAATAAAAACAGGTGATAATGAGTGGAACTTGAGAGCGATGGACGATGTTTATCAGACGCTTACAGAACGTATGGAGAGCTATATGACCCCTTACTTTGCCTATGTTGAAAAGCAAATGGAAAAGGTGTATGATGAAAATCGTATTAAATTTAAGCAAATGACTAGAAATATACGTGAGTTTGGACATAAAGTGTTATGGTTAGATTGGAAATGCGACGATATTCGGCAAATTGGAGTAGAGTTGAAAGAGCCATATTGCGAGAATGAGCGCCATCGACGAATTCAAGAAATGAAAAATATGCTTTTGGAACACATTTATGACAAAACAAGAGAAATGTTGTCATTGTAGTTGGTTATAACATATGAATGTTTTTCATTGATTTGACATTTCTCATAAAAAATATAATTTGATTTTAACTAAACAAAATATTTAAAAGCATCACCGAATGGATACTGTTGCAACGATTGAACGAAAAAATCTTTCATCATTGTGGAACAACGGTATTTTCTTCACTACGGAGTATCCACGACAAAATAAAACTGAGTATGTTTTATATCCTACAGGACAGTATGATTTAAGTGGTAGAAAGTATTGTGCGATTCCAAAGGGCGAAAACATCACACCTACTTTAAGGAATAAATATCACATTATGATGTAATAATAAAACTACATACACAATAATTAGCATGGATGATAATATGTATAGATTAGGATATACTTTTTTTCCAATATAATATACGTTTTTATTAATACTATAATGAATTGGAAAGAATCTGTAACGTATGCTTTAATATACTTATGTCTTGATGCGATTTGGTTATATACGATGACTCCAATATTTTATCGAAAAAGATTTGAGTTGATTCAAACCTCAGAAATGAAGATTCGGATACCATATGCAGTACTTGCGTATGGGTTATTATTGTTTACTTTATTTTATATATGTATCCCGTTAAGTAAAGAATACAAACAAAAGCAAAGTTGGATACCGTTTGCATTCGTAGGTTTATCTATATATGGTGTTTATAACCTAACAAACGCCGCGGTATTTTCTAAATATCCAATGGACTTGTGTGTAGTAGATACAATCTGGGGTGGGGTATGTTTTGGATTGATGGGATATATTTACTATATGATTAAGAAATAATAGGTTCATTCAACAATAACTTCAGAATCACTGTCAATAACCGGTTGTGGTTGTGGTTGTGGTTGTGTTTCTTCGCTGCATTTGACTTCAGTATAATTGTATTTATAACAACCATCATTATTGTCAGTATAGATAGTATCTATATTGTCTGGTGATGGGAATTTACGTATCACGATACCTTTAGGGTTGATGATATAGACAAGTAGAATCCCGAAACAAAATGATACTAAAAAGTATTTTACATTGATTCTGTCAAGCATTATTCTTATAAAGAATAAAGATAAATTATTTTTATGATATGAAATAGGAAAATATAAATAATAAAGTATATTAATAAATAATATAATGCAGAATGTGATGAAATCGGATGCATTTATTAAAGTTATTTCAATTATATTGGGTATAGGTCTTGCTTCGTTATTCAGACAAATTTGCAAAGATGGAAAATGCGTTATAGTTAAAGGACCTAGTATAAATGAAGTTCAGAAAAATGTTTATAAAATTGATGATAAGTGTTATGTATATAAACCAACAGCAACATTATGTAGCAGTTAAATAACTCTATTCGTTTATATTACTTTTAAATATTGTTTGTTATTTCAAAATGTCTAAGTCCACCATGATAAAGGATTTAAAGAAACGTAATATAGCGAATTCAGATGTGGATGTGGATAATTCACTGAACGAGATTATACATGAAGTGGAAACAGATAATACGACTGCGAATACTATAAACGACAACAAACTTCAAACGGAAATGAATGATATGTTGAGAGATAGGGTGACCGTTCGTATTCCAGACAACAATCAAGAGACACAGATAGCTGATTTGACTTCTAAATTACAAGAACAGCTATTACAACAACAGATATTGCACGAGCAATTGGCTCAACAGCGTCTTACATCTAGTTGGAATCCAATGAATGGTTTTTTTGAGCGAATGTATAAGAGTTGTGTTATAGAACTGAAATTCATGATTTTAGTGTTTATTTTATATATAATTTTCGAAAAATTCAATATAATTTCTATTTTAAAAATTGAAAATTTGAGAGTATTTAACTCTTCAGCAATAAATCAACTTATACTTAAATCATTATTATTTACAATACTTATAGTGATTATAAAAAGAAATGTGTGAGGTCAAGATACGGCGAGATTATAGCATAAAAGATAAAGACATATCTATATCACGTAACAAAAACTATCATTACTTTGATTATGCTGCTGAAATTGCGAAAAAGTCTACAATGAATCAGAAACATGGTTGTATCATTGTATATAAGAAAATGATAATTGCATCTGGCTGCAACAAGATGCCATTATCACACAAAGAAAGTATTCATGCGGAAGTGAATGCTATTAACAAAGCCAAACAGTTGAATTATGATTTGCGAGAGTGTGATTTATATATTGTGCGAATTGGTTCAACTCAGCAAGATTATCCATTAAAATATTCCAAACCATGTGTTAAATGTGCAAATTACATACTCCAAAATAAAATAAAAAAAGCATATTACTCTTTGGACGAGACGACTAACAATTTGAATGAATATGCACATTATGTTTCAAATGGTAAGTTTCATCAGTTCGTCATATAAGATCCGTCATCAATGTCGAAATCATTTTTCATCTTCATGGTATTCAAAAGTTTTGATTTTTCGTTTTTTTTGAAATTTTGCAATGTATAAAATGTGTATATCATTGAAATTATTGTAACGAAGGTTAATAGAATAATAAATATATAGTAATTCATTTTCTTGTATATATTAATGTAATTTTAGATATTAAATTTCCAAAAAGTCAATATGGATTCTACCCAAGATTATGTTATGAATTTCATATTAACACCCATACTTTGAACTTCTTGACGTAATAATTTCATAGAATATGGTATTTGTAATGTTGTTGAAAGTTCATCTGTAATGTTGGCATCTTCATGATATTGATAATCATCACCAGTCGTTCTTTGAATACGGAGTGAATCTTTATCGGATCTTTCCATCATACTTTCTTTAATGAAACTAGAAATACCATGCCCTAAAATTGCATTGGTTTCCATTTCACCGATGCGCAACCCACCACCATTTGCTCTTCCTTGTGTTGGTTGTTTCGTCATTAACTCGCGCGGTCCTTTATCTCTGTAATTGATTTTATCTTTCACCATATGTTTTAAGCGATAATAAAATGTTGGTCCAAAGAATATTTCCGTGTTAATTTGTTCTCCTGTAAATCCATTGTACATAATTTCATCACCATAACGATGATGACCGAAATGTTCTCCAAGAGTATTGAAATAAGATTTTATATCATGATTTTCAAAAACGGTTCCATCGATATATTCGCCACTATAACAACATAATTTTGATAATACAGATTCTATTAAATGTCCAATTGTCATTCTACTTGGAAAAGCATGTGGATTAACAATAATATCTGGAACGATTCCATCCTTTGTGTAAGGCATATCTTGTTGATCTAAAATCATACCACATACACCTTTTTGTCCATGGCTACTCGCCATTTTATCACCTAGTTCTGGAATTCTAAATTTGCGTAATCGTGCTTTCATGTATTGTGTATTATCTTTAGTATATGTTAATACTTTATCAATAGTACCATTAACAGTTTTATCACCTATTAAAGAACTATCTTTATATTGAAGTTGTTTTGTATTTTCTGCGAATATGTCATCATCGTGTGGATCAATTTCTTTTGTTGTAACATGAACTTTTCCTAAATAAATGTCGCCATCTTCGATAAATTCATTTACAATTGGTATCCCAAACTCATCAATTTTTGACCAATTTGCTAATTTATGTTTAAAATGTGGATTTTGTTTTTTTATTTCGGTGGGGTTTTTGAATATAACTTTTTCATGCGTGTATTCATTCAACGTTTCTGTTTCTACAATAGATTTGAAATAACTGACGTTGAACATACCTCGTTGTATTGAGCTTCTATTAACAATAATAGAATCTTCTTGGTTATAACCAGTATAGGTAGCTATTGCAACAATAAGATTTTCACCGTTGGGCATATTATTTTTAAATGCATATTTTGCCATTTTTGTTGTGATAAGATTTCGTTGAGGATAATGTAAAAGATAGGATGCAGTATCTATACGGTGATTATAATTAGTTGCGTAAATACCTAATGCTTGTTTTCCCTGTTGTCCTGAAAAAACATTTCGCGGTGCTTGATTATGATTTGCAAAAGGTATTGTATTAGAATACATACTCAAAGATAGACATGGATGAATTTCCATATGTGTATGTTTATCATTCAGTTCCTTTTCAAGCATTGCTATATATAGTGAGTTTGTTTCGTAGCAATCAGTATATTCAATACCTGTTTCCGGTTTGGATTTGTTCATATCAAAGGTATAATCAAATGTATATCCATTCACTAGTTGAGACCAAGACGACTTTGGATTAAATGATTGAATTTTAGACATATGTTCATGAACTATTAATGGTCTTACACATCTACCTGCATCAGAGAATAATACAATCATATTTTCTATTATTTTCCATGAAATTGATATGAATGCGTTCAATATTCCTTTTCTACGATAACTTAATAATGTTTTGTAAAGTTCTCGTGGATTTTGATGTAATCCAACCCAATTGTTATTTAACAAGACTTTACATTTATTTTTTGTCATATTCGGTGTAACATCTTTTAAAGCAATCATGTCTAATTTAGTCAAACATGTAAAGATATCGTCAGCATTTGACTCCGATGTAATTTCACAACTAGCTGCCATATGTTTCAATAAACCAATATTACCACCATCAGGCGATTCTATAGGACACATCATACCCCATTGAGCAGCGTCTAAACGATGGGGTTCAACTAATTTGATAGAACGGTCAATAGGTGTATTCACACGTCGCATATGTGACACATAACCGATATATGATAACCGACTTACATCTTGAACAATCCCTTGTTCAGATGGGTCTCCTGTTAATCCCCAATTACCTTTCATAGATTTGTACATTCCTTCAGAAATGATGAACGATTTAAATATACTATTTAAATTGCCATTGTGAATTAATTGAGTTGTATTTTTACTATTACTAGTATTATATTCTTGTTCGACCGTATTTATGATATCATTTCTGAATTTATTGTAAAAATCTCTGAAAATATTACCCAGTTCAATTCCAGTAGTATCGACACGTTTAAACATATAATTATCGCGTTTGTTTTCAGGATACTTACCAATCGCGGTAAGAATCAACTCTTTGACTAAATGACCTAAATATAAAGCTTTTTCGTGAAAATCATGTCCTATATTTGGAAATAAATCGTTCATCAAAATGTATCTTACATAATCTGTTTTAGGAAATTTGACAAAAGCTGACAGATAGTTGAGAGCTTGTTCTTGTGTATATATTGGATGATCAGAATAGTTGACAAGTGTTGCATCAACGATTGATTTTACTAAATATTTATGTAAGAAAGGATCATCAAATGAAATATGATTCAAAATATCACGATCAGATTCTATACCTAATGCTCTAAAAATTAAGAATAATGGAATTTTATTGAGATTTATATTCATAATATTCAATTTTATAGAAAACTCGTCTGATATTTTTTTATTGTCTTTTTGAATATTTTCCATTTGTTCGTTGTTTTTTTCGTCATCTTCATCGTCAATTTTTGAGTCTATTATACCTTTATTATTCATAACGTCATTGCATACCCAAAAATAAACCGCTTTAGGAAACAAACTATTCGCATAAGACGATGACCTTATCATAGCTTCTAAACGGAACAATTCAGGATTTGATGATTTATTTATGAAAAGTTTATTGGTAGCAATTCTTTCTTGACTAATGATAACTTTTTCTTTTCCATCGACTATGAAATATCCACCTTGGTCATATGGACACTCACCGGCTTCAGACAATCGTTCATTATTCAGACCATTTAAATAGCATAACTTGGAGTGAAGCATAATGGGTATCGCTCCAATCAAAATGCCTGTATATTGATTAGATACAATTACTTTTTCATTTTGAATATAATTCACCGTAATGTCTGTTACTATATTTGAGAAATAGTTTAAATTGTATAAACGGCATTCATTAGGGTACAATATCTCGTTGTCACTATTCTTCGGAGGCGTGACTTTAATGTTTTCAGAATCCAATGTTATCTCGACAGTAATATCATTTTTCTGCACAATAATTGGATTCAACGTTTTGATAATGAGTGGAATTTTGTTTAAAACAAAGTCATTAAATGATTCCAGGTGATGTCGTGTTAAATAGTTATTATTGGATTTGTAATATGTATCTATAAGTTTCCAAGAATCAATCATATTATTATTTACAAGATATTTAAAAATAGTAATATAAACATACAATTAATGTTTTGAGCTTGAATTCTGAATCAATGAAAGCAATAAGTTCATTAATACCATGAAATGTATGATATTGGCCTGTTATTTTGTAAATAATGTTCATATAAAATTTTGAAAATTGTTCAAGTTTTGGTTCTGAGATTTGTGAAAGTATTATATGAAAATTCATGAAATCATTTTTGTTTTTAAAACAATATTTATAGTTTTCGAGGATAGATTTAAATTTAGGGTTTAAAGGTGTAACTGATTTTAAATAGTTCAAATCAATCAAATTGATTCGATAGTCGACATATTTCCAGAAAAAATTTAAAACAAATACGTCGGATGCTATCATTTACTTTCTTTATTTTCATCACAAAAAACTTTTTATTTATTAAGCGTGAGTACCAAATTGAGTTTTGATTTCATATTGGATAAAATTTTATCTATATTTTCTGTTATAACCACATCCAACGTTGAGTTAAAGCCTCGTATATTTTTAGAACGTTTAGGAACTGTAAAAATAATGTGTTCTTTAACCTCTTTCATATTTTCGTAAAAAGTTTTTAATCGTTCAATATGTTCAGATATTTCATACCTCTCAATGATAATATTATAATACACTTTGTAGAATCTTTCCAATATTATATAAATATTCATATAAGATTCTTCTGTGAAATGTCTAATAAATCTCAGTTTGTACAAAATAGGTAACAAATCTGGCTTTATAAAAATATATTTATATCGTTTCGGTATTTTTACATCTCTATTTGACATCTCAATATGTTCAATATAGAAACTGTCTATTATACCAGAAATTCTTTTTTTAATGGTGTTTTTTGACTCGTTCTCTTTTTTAGTTTCTAAAATTATTTTATAGTAAAAAGTGTATAATAAATACATAATAAGCAATATATTGATTGCGTTTAGTTTGTTATAATATATGATATGGAAAATTACAACAAATAAAAAAAACATTAAAAGCCACTGGAACATTTTTAATGATTAGAATATAATATAATAAAAAATAACGATAGTACAATCATAAATATACCGAAATATATCCTTCTCTCTTTTTTTAATACTTTACTAAATTCAACACCATTTCGTAATTCTGTAGCCATATTAGTGATGACAACAAAAACCCGATAAACAATGGTATTGATTGAACTCTCAATAAATGGTTTTTTGTGTTTTTCTTCTTCAACTTGATTGACTACTTTATTAACGGTTTCTAGTACATTTGCTTCTCTGCGCATGATTAAATCATATACATTTTCGGCTTCAGTAGGTTTAACTGCATCATGATATATTTTGTCATATTCTGTGCTTGCCATTATAGATTTATTTTAAATTGTATTATATATTATAACGAAATATAAATCAAATCAAATCAATTAAATCAACATGTCCAAGCATATGTCTTCTACAACATAATTTTGTTATATTTAACTCATTCAATATCTTTCCTTTATATCTGTCTAGAAAGTAAGTATCATGTTTATCAGTCACTTTTATATCATTGATGTTTGTTTTTTTAGTTGAAGAGTCGTTTTCATGTTTTTCTACTTGTTGTTTGAAATATTCCCACTTATCACCTAATACTTTATGACATGTAAAACACCGTATAGGAATTATCATAATTTATATTTATTATCGTCTTATATTTTTAAATTCAAATTTTATTGTATAAATTTAAAAGTCGTCAAGTAGTTCTTGAAAAAGACAGAGTTCTTATTTAATGAGCAATCATTTTTTTCATATGCTTCGAATGCTTTTTTGAAATATGAAAACGACATGTCAAATTTCTTGCTTTTAAGATACGTTAATGCCATCATATGTAACATATCCGGATTTTCTTTATACAATGTTTGCTGATATATTGATTCATTAATATCTAAACAATCTTCTTTTGTTTCTATGTTTTTGTATAATGACTTATAATCATTGTTGAATAACAAAACATTATTTTCTTTTATGCTACTTGGATAAGTTCCTATTTTACTACCATCTCCTGTGAGATTGGGAAAAGATTTTAAAGCATTAAGGTTATGATTTTTCAATAATTGTGTAAGATGTACAGTTGTATCGAAGCTTATTGGAAAGAAATTTATCATGAGTTGTTTTGCGGTTGATTTAGAAATCATGTAAGAATCGCATGTTATTAATGGATTTATATTGTTAAGTGCAGGTTTAAGACTGATTTTCGTTTTATCAGTATCAGCTTCGGGAGGATGACCGAAAAAAATCATATCAAATGAAGAGTGTTCATTGTTATTTTTGACAGAATTCATTATTTCATCTAACTGATTGAAAAATGATGTATTTATTTCAACGTCATCTTCTAATACCAAATAATAATCATAATCATCAGAACACGCAATTTTTTGTATGGCTGCGTAATGTTTCAGTGTATTTGAAATCGTACGTTGTGTCAATTGTGTTCGAAAATTAACTAAAGGATGATTTTCGGGAATTTCAAATTTAATTAAATTTTTTATTGATTCTAAATTGAATGTGTCGGGATTGTGATCTTTTATTATTTCAATTTCAATATTAAAAATGTTTTGTAATTTCGAGATTTCACGAATTTTATCAATGTTTTTTGTTCGGTCTGAAAGTTTCTCCCAATGTAATAGGTATATGCAAATTGATTTCATCGAATAATTTATTCTATGTATTTTTTAAATATTGCGAAAATAACGAACAAAAAAATTGATTAAAAGATTTATAATATATTACGATATTAAATACTTAGTCAATGATGGAGTTCTGTACATTATGTGATAACATGCTTTATATTCAAGCTAGCGAAGATGATTTACGCGATGTAAAATATGTTTGCAAAAATTGTAATTTTACTAAAGATATGCCTAAAGACAAAAGTGTTAAAATTATTGAAAAAATTCATGATGATTCTATGAAAAGCATAGTGCAAGATATCACAACAAATATTGAACATGACCCAACGATTCCACATATCACAGACATCACATGTCCGAACATCAAATGTACGAAACCAAATAAAAGTTTGAATGATATTATGTACATTAAAACTGATGCAATTAACATGAAATACGTATATTACTGTGTATATTGTAAACACTTTTGGGAAAATAGATTTAAAATTTGATATCTGTATAAAACAATACAATAGATTTAACATCATGGATAATTTACGTATGGATAATTTACGTGTAATAGAAAACAGTGATTCCATTGTGTATGATAAATTGTTATCAAACTATAAACTTGAGAATCATCAAACGAACAACATTATGACAAAGTATGAAAAGGCGAACATTTTAGGTGTTCGTATGGAACAATTGGCTTTCGGAAGTAAATCAACATTAGACGATGACATGATTGCAAAATTAAAAAATGTGAAGGAAATTGCACGTGAAGAATTGAAACAAAAGAAAATTCCATTTATGATATGCAGAACATTGCCTGACAAAACAGAAGAATTTTGGCGAATAGATGACTTAATTATTCCATAAGCCTAAATCTTAACAATTTTTAAAGTTACACTTAATTTTTTGAAAAAATATGCAAAACTGTTCATATGAGTTTTGTGTCGGTTAAAACGAAAATTAAAATGAAATCCTCACACCTTAAACATTTTGCAAAAAACACTTTGCAATCTCGTAAAACATCTATACAGTATTATGTTGCAAACTCGTTACATAACATACATACACCATCGGAATATCTCAATACTGGTTGTAATGTTTTAATGAACTCAAATACATGTATATATTGTGGCATTGAGTTTTCTACTTACAACAAAAGTACAATAGATCACATATATCCATTGATTATAGATGGTGTTCCTAGTAAAAGAATGGTTTTTTGTTACCAAAATTTTGGATTATGTTGTTCATCCTGTAATTCAAGTAAGTCAAATCGCTGTCATATTCAATGGATGACAAATAAGAAGTATTGTGTTCAACGTCTAAATTTAATTAATAAACAAATAAGTTTTGTTCCGACATTTTCAGATGAAATATACAACTTAATTATCACAAAATACGAAACATTCATGAAAAATCATATGAATGGTGTGAATGAGTTGATGAATCATCAACGCATATCTATTATATCAAAATCAAACAGAACTTGATATTACATGTATATTTAGTATTTATTAGAGTTTTTTATTATAAACTACCATACTTTATTTGTTTGTGAGAACATCATTTTTATCGTTAAACGAAACAAATGAATCGTTTTTAGAATAAACACTTAACTACTTAAATGTACTTCAAGATATATACAAAATAAATGAGAAAGAATAATTGAATAAAATATATTGAATTTAAAACATCGAGAATGAAGAATTATATAACGAAATTATTACGAAATATCAGTATAAAGTACTGTTACGCATATCAAAACAAAGTATTCAAAATATACTTGAAAAAATACATGAAAAAGTATGAAAAACTCTTAACAAATTATAAAAACGAGCACAATGAATTGCTTCCTTATTTGGATGTTCATGCTGATGACATTAAAGTATTTTGTGCCTATTTGAGGTTATATAAAGATGATATTATTAAATTATTGATCTATTATTATTGTATAAATAGGCAAACTTCAAGTAAATATAGAATATATTATTCGGAACAGTACAAGCCTGTAAGAGAAAGAATTGACGAAACCATAAAACATTTGGTGTATGTGAATTTTATTGATAATTTACCGGTTCAATATAAAACGAATGACATAATTCGTTTTTTTCTAGATAAATCATGTGAAGTGGCGTCTTTGATGCGATATGGATTTTTAGTTAGTGACGTAACTGCAAAAACAAAAACTACAGAGCATTGGATATCTAGATTGCCATTATTTTTAATATGTACGGTGTTGATTGTTATAGGAAAGTCTTATATGTATATATGGTTTAATGATAATGAATATATGTTTATAATTTTTGATGTACTTACGAGTCTGTGTGTTGGAATAATTGCAATATTTTTGGTATTCATGAGAGTACCACAATCGATATACGCTGATGCGAGAAAATCCGCAAGCGATGTATATATCGTTCAAAAAACAAAATTGCATTTTTATCTTTTAAACAAAACAACAGAAACGAATGTTGTTAAATACTATAATCAAGTATACGATGATTTTTTTAGTCATGAATGATGTCTTAATTAATGTCATATATATAGTGATAAATTAAATCATCAGAAAATGATACTTTTTTCTTTGGAATGGGGTTATTTTTTAACGGAATATCATGATATTGAATGACGTATGTATTGGTATCAAAATCATTCAAAGCACATACTTTTTTTGTTTCAATATCATAATATCCATCTGGATGAGCTACAATATTTTTATTGATATTGACTAGAGAAAAATATGGCAAACTATCATCACTGGATAGAAATAGATGAATTGTTTTTAAAGCAATGTTAAGAATCTGTTTAATTGATTCAAACTCATGCTTATAATGTTTAATATACCATGTGAAAAAATAATCAGTCAAATCTATTTTACAAGACGAATAGCGATTTAAGTACTGAGGAATAATATCGTCAATATAATATATATTATTTTCATCGTCTCTGACAAATTGCTCTATTTTTATCATTTGTACTAATCGTTTCATCACAAAATATGTACGTTCATTGGAGCTAATGATGTCTTTATATTCATTTAACATTTTATGGATGATTATTAATTAATTAAGATGTATATTCATAAATAGCTTATACCAATATTCAATTTTTTTTGCAATGTACGTATGATGTCTTTTAAGTTTTTATCCTATTCTCCATCGGTTACCACAATTTAAACATGTTACAAATATTGTTGAGCTTTCATCTGCACTGCGAACTTGAAGTTCATAATAACTACATTCGCGTTTCTTGCATTTACTGCATTTAAACAACTCGGTTTTGGCAACTTGTTTGCTGTTATGAAAGTTTTCTTCTTTTTTCATACGTTTATCCAAAATTGATGTCCATTTTTCAGGAAATATAGTTGTCATATCTAAAGAAGGAATATCGTGTGGTTTGAATTCTTTTTCTTTTAAACGTTCAATAAAACGAACATTCTGTAAATAAGATGATGAGTCTAAATTATCTAAAACAGAACGCATTTTTTGAAAATATGCTTTTTTAAACAAAGTATCTTTCCATGTTTTTCTAATACTATTTGCATCTGCAAAAGTAATCGTCCAATTAAAAATACCTATTTCAAGGTCTTTAACCATATCATTCGAAATGGGAAGTTTGCTTGCATGTTTCAAACAAATTTCTCTAGGGTCTGTCATCATATATTATGTAATCTATAGGGTTTTATATCAATTTTTAAATGAAAAGGATAAAATATGAAAAATTGATTTAGATAAATAGGTAATATATTCATTAGATTACTTCAGATAAATATGGGGTTTAAACTAGAACATTTTGAAGGTTGTAATTATATTGAGGTCGTAATGTTTCGGAAAAAAGAATGTGATAACAACTATGAAATATCATTTACCGATTTGGAATGCGATGCATATATAGATACGTTAATGAAACATGATAGGAAGCTTATTTTAACGAATAAAGAAGAAAGATATATAATCCATAAAGGCATGAAGCTAACTTCAACAACGGCTAAAGATGGAACAAAACAGGAATATGTAACAGCACCAATTTTATTGAAGAAGAATGAAATTGATACGAAAATGATCTGTTTGTATTATGATAAGCAAATTATACCAACACATAGTTTTCCATCATCTAAAGAATATTTTGATATATGTGATGTGAAGCGAACAACAATAAGAATATTGAATAATCTATACCTCAATTTTGAGAGTGTTCAATATCAAGATAAAAGCGTTTATAATACAATATACTTTAATGTTAATAATAGAATGGGTTTGACAGACGTTTATCATGTGTCTGATAAAATAAACGAATACATTAATAGATTGAAATTGGCATCCATTTGTTAAAGTTTTCTTTAAAGATACACTCAACGTTGAATTCACATTGTAAGGTGGTGTCTTTAAACTTATCAGATAACATTTTACTTACCGAAAGTGAATTAACGCAGGCAAAACCTATTAGATTTTTATTTTCAAGATCATATAATTGATACACATCTGGATTTCCTGAATATTTAATTTTGAATGATTTCCTTTGTACAATTGGTTTCGTTATAATATTTGTTACGATTGCTGGTTTTTTATCTACCGTGAAGAACTCATTATCAGTGGAAAGCTTAGTCCTTTTCGTACTTTTTATGAGCGAATCATCGAAATTGTATAAAACTTTTCTAAATTTTAAAAATAGTGGTGTAAAAATAATTCCCCTTGAAGTATATGGAAGCGAGTTTTTAAAATCGGACAGTTTGTCGATATCACAACAATTAAAATATTTTTTTACTTGGATTTCGAATGGTGAAATAATATCAATAAACTTATTCATAAGAATATCATGTAACAAGCTTGTTCTTTTTATAAGATTGATATTCGATAAAACTTCTCCTTTATAAACCAAAATATCATTTAATAAATAAATCCAGTCACCTGATTGTGTTTTAAGCATTTCGCCATCCAATAAAGTATCTTTGAATAACACATCATCGAACATCATATGAACGATAATCATACGTGGATAAAAATAACCTTGTTGAATTTTTTTGTCAATTATCAAACATGTATTTATATTATTTATACATGTTAAAAACATAAAATATGGATTTCCATTTGATTTCAAGGACATTAAATGAGGATTTTTTGTTAGTTTTGCGACAGTTGTATCATTGTAAATCTCAAAATGCTTTTGCAAAATTTTGAAACCATATCTTTGTTCTATTTTATTCAAAATAAATTTCTTTATAGATTCAGATTTGATGTTTAATGCGTAAGTATCGCAAAATGAAATGGAACCAGTTTGCATAGTATTCGCTAGTTGAATTAATAATTATTTGGTTTTCAAATTTTAAATCGTTTTTGAGAACGTTTGACACGTCATGTCTATTCCAGCGAAAGGTTCATTTGTTTTGTCAGATAAATCACCGACTATCTCATAGTCACATAAATCTGAGTTTGTACTAGGTATTTGAGTGTCTTGTATGATTTCATGATGTTTATTGATTTCGGTATTAACATTGGGTGTTTCAATTGTTGAATTGAATAAAGTATCCAAATTGTCATCAGTGTTATCGTCATACACGAAATCGTATAACTCTTTCATTTTAATATCGGAAGTATCTACCGCAGCTTTAGGGAAAAAATTGTCAATTTCATCTAAAGGATTTGCATTCGTTACTGTTTTTTTGGTTTTTGCGTTATTTTTCGTTGAATTTAAAGAAGATAATTTCGTTTGAATTATTAAAGATTTAGGTACTTCTTCTTCGATTGGTAATTTTATGCTTTGTTCTTGTTCTGTCTTTTTATTATGAATATATTCATTTTCAAGTAAATCATTGATAACCATAAAATGCACAATTAATATAATCAATGCAAGTAATATTGAATTTTTTAAAACTACATAAAATCCCATTTTTTATCCTATTTATTTAATTGAGCATATAATATTTATATCATTATAACTTTACAAAATCGTATTTCTTTTTTTTATAAAATTGCATTCGTTTTGAAGCCTGGCGTGCGAACAATGAAAACATATCAACTATATCTATGATTCTCGGTGTATTATCCGCTTCGGTATATTCATGTTTTCTCTGTATTCTTCCAACAGATTGTTCAATATCACTTTTAGAAGTTGCTAATATTAATGTATCTAGTTTTGGGAGATCAAAACCTTCACTAACCATGTTAAATGTCCCCAAAATAAGTCTCTTTGTTTTTGTAACCTCCAATTCTGCACTTTTCATTCCACCAACATAAAAACCAAAAATATTTTTGTCAAAATAATTTGATAAGTCTATCAAATGTTGTCGTCTTTCACTCAATAAAATGATGTTTCGTGTAGGTTCGTATTTTAACATATTATTGACCACACTGGCAATATATATATTTCTCTCTACACATTCACACACATTTGTTATCATTCTAGCAATATTCAATTTTCCTGTCGATATAAAACATTCTCTATTATAGTTCTTGTCATTACATTTAAATTTATGAATATCAACTTCTGTTGTGACCTTTGTTTCTTTACTTGATATTTTATACAAAACATCACCGATGAACCATTTGAAAACCTTTGATAATCCATCTTTCCTAGTGACTGTTGCAGATAGACCTAATGTATAACGAAAATTGATTTTACTCAATGCGCGACTGAATATCTTCGCACCAATATGGTGACATTCATCAATAATTACAAATCCAAAACTCGAAAGTAATTTTGCATCATAATCTCTGGAACAAATTGTTTGCAGACTTGCAATAACAATGTCATTATCTATTTCAAACCTCTTTTGTTTAATTACACCAATCGTCGCAGTTGGCAAATATTGGTGTATTCTTTCCTTCCATTGATTCATTAAAAACTCTTTATGAACAATGACTAGAGTTCTTTTACGTAGCATTGAAATTATGTACAACGCCATAACAGTTTTTCCAAACCCAGGTGGCAATTGGAGAATTCCACCCATTTTCGCTGGTTCATCCGCCGCATTCATAAACACTTCGATAGGTTCTTTTTGACATTCCATTAGATTTCCAACGAAATCAAAAGAAACACTCACCGGTTCAGGTAACATAGAAGATGCTGGAATGCCATAAGTCTGTAATCCATAGAATTTAGGTACATAGATGTATTTTTTCGTTTCCAAACACACACAAAACTCGGAATCCGTTTCGGTTTGATGTCCCATAAAATCGTCATTTGGTTTGACAGTCAATTTACTTAAAATTGAACTTTCATCAATATCATCTTTATTAAGCCTATATCCGTATATTGATAACATATTATAATTCTTTTGATTTCAAATGTTACATTTATATACGATTTTTTCTTTTAGATATTTTTTATGAAAATGTTCATAGAATTTCTTTAATTATCTTCTTACCTAAAATAAATTAGAATGAACGTAACAAAGCTTATTCATATTGTTTTATTAGTTTTAACATCTGTTGTGTTTATTAAACCTCCCAATAAACATTTCAAAATAAATATGAATAACGAAATCATATCATACAGTATTATATGTTCTTTGATTATCTTAATGTATATTGACCCATTAAGCACGATACTATTGACACTCATTCTAATACAATTGATACAAGCAACAGAATGTCCAAAAAACGAACTAGACCTAGATGAACAACCATATCATGACAACTTTTCAACAAGTTATTTAGATACATCCGTAGAAAATAATACCACCGAAAGCGTCAATACCAAGCCTAATGGAATTGAAAACGTTGATATGAATACGAATATAAATACTGAAACTAATGTAGAAACACCATTAAATTTAGATACCAAGAACCAAGACAAAAATAAAGTTGTGAGTGACGAACAATTATGTGATGATACGAAATTTTTAATAACATTAGAAATGTTGAATGCAGCACAAAATAATGTGTTTGATGAAAAAAATGATAGTAAATATATAAATTATATTGGAGATTCAAACGCTAATATACAAGGTGTGTATAATCATATTACTGGATATAATAGTTTGACCTAACATAAGAATACATGATTGTCAGGAAAACAAATAATACTATTATGTAAAGTTGGACGAATACCAATATATTATACCAAGTTGATTCTTTTTTTTTATCTGGTACATTGTGTGATATATATATTAAATTGAAGACAATGACTGTGATCATAACTAATGCCAAATACAACATGAACATTCGTGAATCAGTGTATAACGCATTCGCAAATAATAAAAGAACCATTCCTAACCCAAAAATAATGAATATATCTAACAAGTTTCCTAGAATATAGTTATCGGTATTAATGATTATTGCCATTTTAATTATATTAATTTTTGTTTTTATAAATTTATTGAATTCAGCATCAATATTTTTCCATATAATATTCGTAACCACGTATCGATTAAATTATGCTGCATTTTCAACTGATTTAACTCTCCAATATAATTTATCCCAATTATATTTCTTTCGTATCATATGTTGTTTCTGATTCAATAAGTAAATTATTAAGAATAAAAGCGTTAAAGTTATTGCAACAGTGATGAATAACATATCTGAAACAGGATATGAAGAGTTATTACGAATATTCATTCCTGCGAAAACACCTATGATTCCCGCAATTATGAATCCCCATTTTATAAAATGCATATTGTATCTTGTTGCATTTAACTTATAGTTTGTCAGTTGAAAATTACGCAAATTAATGTAATTTACACGTTTGTAATCATTCAATAAAGCATTCACTACCTCTGTTTTTTTATTAACATCTTTTACCTGTAACTTTTGATTATAACGATGAACCATAATCAAATCATCAACATATGATTTGAGTTTTACGATGATATTCTGGTTGGCTCGAAGGTTATATTGACAATCATCAGTATCACATTCTGTGAAGTTTTCACTCACTGTCCTTTTAGAAAAGAGTAAAATAATATCCAATATGATAAAAAAGAATACACACATTAATGATATACTAATGAGTATTAAATCGAAAAGATATACTTTGTTTTTGGAGATTCTTCCCATATAATATATGGTTGATAAACCTATAATGAAGAACAACAATCCGAATATCAACGAATATCGCCATAACTTATTCTGATATAATCGGTCTTGAATATTTGCATTCTTTGATGCGAATGTGATCAGTTTATTTTTTTCCATTTCAAAAACCTTTTTTGAATTAACTACATCTTCATGTTCATCTATATTCGTCACAAACTTGTGTATTTTATCCTTCTCACAAATATAGCAAAGAATATCATTCTCACTTGAAGGTTTCTGTAATAAATCTAATAAATCATGTAAAGCAGTTTTTAGTCCTTGTGGTAAAGGTACTACTTCGCTATTTTCAATAAAGTTTAATGTATCGATGTTATTTTTGAATTCATCTAAATCTTCAAAATCTTTGTCAAATATCCGGTTTATATGGTTCAAAAAACCTCCCAAATCAACAACATCAACAATAACATTCTCTGCCATATTATTTATTAATAATATATATTTATTATACACAATAACGATATACAATAGTTTCACCTGCACTTGGACTAGGTCGCGTAATTTTAACTATATTTCCTTGCTTAAGACCCAAATATCTTGCCATGGGATCGGTTTTCAGAATACATGGAAATTGTGTCTTTTGTTTAATTTTATATATTGTCATTATTTCATTAATCTCATCAGAACTACATATATCATGTTTCGGGACCAAATAATGATGGGTGATATTATACATAAGTTCGCTTAACATAAAAATTTCAATTGTGTTGGTTGTCAATTCTTTAATATTCTTTATATTTTGTGTATTTATTTTTTCCTTAAATATCAATATTATATGAGAATCATCAGGTATATATCGTTTCATATCAGAGATTTTAAATTTTGAATGCATATAATAAACAATATGAAAATTATCATTAACTTTCAAGGTAAATATCTGATTCGCTTTAATCATAGCTAACAGCTCTTGATCAGAAATACAACTTAAGTTTGAAATATCCATTTTTCGATCTTCTAACATTTGCTTCAAAGTAATAAAGGAACGCTTTACTTCATCTATATTCATAATTACTATATTTAATATTATTTATTTAAATTGTTTCAATTTTTAAATATCATCTTCCGAATCTGAATTGTCATTATTTCGTTGAACTAGAGCAAGTCCTTTCCAAATATCGGTTGATTTATTCTTTTGTAATGGTCCATAGCGTTTGATCATGGCTTCCTTAAATACACTTTTATTGACACCTTTCGTCTTAATATTATCAATTGTACAATATTCATTGAACTTGGCAAATGCTTTTGGTAACGAAATACTACTAGAAGGTTCAATTTGAATGTATTGGTCACAGAAATCAGCGAATATATCATTTTTCTTCTGGTATTCATTGGTATATTCCAATACTTCTTTTGGTTCAATGATTTTACCTTTCGCTTTATATTTAATATAATATTGTAGTAACATAGCCATGAATGTTTCTTTCCATAATTCAAATTTGTAATTTAGTTCTCGGTCAATTTTGTATTCATTAGGTTTAACAGGATTATCAACAAACTTTGAAGTGAATTCAACACGGCGAATTCTTCTCCAAGTTCCACCGTCATCTGGTGGAATAGATGGCATATGATTGCAAGTTAAAATCATTTTGAACATTGGTTTAAATTTGATTGGTTCTTTGAACAGAGACCTGCATTGAATTTTATCACCCCCTGTTAATTCTTTCATCAATCCTACGTTCAGTTTTTCATGTTCTTCTGGTTCTTGAAGAATTGCAAACCGTTTTCCTTTCGCAATAGCCAATTCGCTATTTGTCGCACTAGAACCAACACGCTTTTGTGTAAGCAGTGAAACGTTGAAAATGCATGCATATTCTCCAATCGCATTTTGAAATAGCTCTACTATTTTACTTTTTCCATTTGAACCACAACCAGTCCATATGTGAAACTTTTCGTCTCTGTTAGAACCGTCTAACATACTTGCGAATAAAGTCCATACATAATAACGGACATTATCATTTGGTAATACTTGTTTCATGAATTCATTAATTTCTTCGACATATGGATTTTCTTTATCAAATTCAATATAGTTGATTCCAGTAGAATAGCTTATAAAATCTTCAGGACGTCCTTCACGGAACTCGTCTGTTTCTAAATCAAATACACCATTTTCAAATCCGATCAAAGTTGGTGATGAATCAAGTTTATCAATGAATCCTGGTTCATAAAACAATGCCGAACATTCTTTGTACATTTTGTCACGAAACGATGTATTTTTCAGTTTTGTTCGTATCTTTGTTAGTTCCTTAACTTTGTTCTCTAAATCAGACTGTTGTTCATTATCTTTCCCTAAACTTTGTGAGCTTAATTGAATAATAACCTTCGTATATTCATCAAATAATGTTGTCGGAATTTCCTTACTGAATAATGTATATCCCTTTTCAATCTCATACCAACGATGGTCCTTGAATTCGTACCATAGTTGATGTCGATGTGATGCACAGCGATACTGTGATTTAAACATTCGTTGAATAACTAAGGCAATATCGTAATCTGTTCCCGATAAACTTTTTTTAATGTATATTGAAATATCTGCTGTAACAATTTTCTTATATTCCTCAGGATTGTCGGCTATCGCCCACATACGCAAGGTTCCTATTCCAAGGCCAGATTCTCGCATATGAAACCATAATTTTTCACAATACCCAACTTGATATTTTGTAGAGTTTTGACTGAAATCATCCCATACCTCTAAAAGTGATGTGTCAATATTTCGCAAACACCATCCCAAACGAATCCAGTCATCATAATTTGATGCACGATTTACATCAAGAATATTAACTAATTTCTTTACAATTTCAATATCTGAAGAAGTTTTTTCGAAATGCGTTGCATTAGGTTGTATTATTTTTCCCATAATTTCTTTCTTCTTTTTCTTCAGATTGTCCTTTTTTAAAATTTCTTTGTGTTTATTATATATAATATCCGAAAAATCATCTTTGTAACACGATTCCTTGAACTTATTACGAATACTTAATATTTCAATATATTTTGAATCATCAATGTCATCATCATTCAAAGATAACTCGTATTTTTCATTAATACTGTAAATTTTTGTGATTTTATATGCTTCACATGCTGGTTTTTTACTACCATACATTTGCCAGTTATTTCTATGAATTACAGCTTCATCAAAAATATCTTCGATCGTATTTGTGCAGTTTATATTTGAAAACAATGTTTCCAATTGGTTCAATATATTCTCACGAATAATTAATTGAACTGCAGGAATAGTTACAATTGATGGAATAATTATATGAATACCATCTTTAACAATATCCTTATCCAGCAAAACGACTGGTGATGATTTTTCCATAACAAAAATATCTATATTATTCAGTTCACAATCAACATATTTTTTTAGCTCTTTGATATAAATCGTAATAATAGATTTAATATGCTCCTCAGTATATTTACGCTCATTGTCATGTAATTTAAACCTGAAATCAAAATCAAGTAACACAGGTGATATATCACGATGTTTTTCTGTAAAATACAATGCATTACCTGTCTTGTATGCGTTCGTATATAACTTCATAAATGTATCCATATCATCTGTCTGAATATAATATGACCCAGCTGGTGAAGTTATACTTGTATGAGTGAAAGAAGAATTTTTCACACTTTTAACATCATTCAAGAAGTCATTTAGCAACCGCATACATTGCTGCTGTGTCATTATGATTAAATATTTGTTATATTTTTAATTACATTTTTTAAAACTTATTTCAAATTTTAAAATATCATCTATTGTAAAGAAGCTTTTATGTATTGCTCTCCGATAAGAAAAAACTCATACGAAAAACATAATACATGCTTCACCAAAAGACAGTTAATTCATATAGCGAAAGAATTAAAAATTCCATATTCAAATCGTAATAAAATGGAATTGTGGAAAACCATCAATGAACAAATGTCAAAATATTGTGCTCCTAAAGATGAAGTTTGTTGGATAAAGAAAGTACCTATTATAGATACAGATAAAACACATAGACCAAAACCTCCAACACATTATAACAATTGGTTATCAAACATTGATATATTAAATGTAATGAAACAATACGAAGATAAGTATTCATCTTTTAAATTCATAGGAGTATTACCCATAGACTTCAATACAAAGATATCATCATTTTCAACGAAATGTATATCAGATGAACTATGTAATGTGGATTTCAAAAAATTCAAGCAATACCAATTTGGTATTGTGTTCAATTTAGATAAACATAATGAACCAGGATCTCACTGGGTTTGTGTATATCTAAATACAAAAAAAACACATAAGAACTATGGATTTTATTATTTCGATTCCAGTGGAGAATCTATTCCAAAAGAAATCGCAGATGTAGCTAAACGTACTCAAGATAATTTGCAAGATGATTCATTTAAAATACATATAAACGAAAATCGTAAGCAATATTCTGATACTGAATGTGGTATGTTCTGTTTGTATTTTATTGTCAAAATGGTCCAAGGTACAACATTTAACAAACTAGAAAATTCGAAATTTACAGATAAAGATATGATACGATTGCGAAAGCAAATGTTTATATAATTTGGGAAAATATATTGTTGTATTTCACAGCATGTTTATAGTAGGTAACTTTCAACTCAAATGAATGCTCTTTATTTTGGAAATCGTATAAATTACCATAATAATCATAAAATGAAAATTGAATTTTTTTTATGTCAATTGGGGGGTTAAATTTTTTTACCTTTATTTCATCACCATATGTTGTAAGATTGTCATGTTTTGGTCTAATTATAGCGAATGAATCATGTAAAGTATTATTTTGACTCATATTGAGTTTCGCTCTTTGTATGTACATAACTATGTAGTTTGACTGTGCATTTAAATTTATAGGATAAGGAAATTCGAAGGTATCATTTGCATTTATTTCAAAATTTTCAATATTTAACCCCAATAGCTGTGCTATACTGTTTTCTTCATATGTATATACATATACATCATTTGGACTATCAAATCTTTTTGGGGTATCACTTTTACATTTAAGAGATATCTCAGAAATAGTATTATTTTGAATGCTTATTTTTTCAGTAATGCTATCGTAACTAAATACTATATCAGAAATAAAATTATTTAGTTGTTCGATCAATAAAGTTGGTGTATATTTTCCGGGAGATATAGAATATAAAATATCGTTAATGATTAGTGTATTGTTATATTGGGTTACATTGTATTCATTGAATGGGAAGTTAGAAACAGTCATTTCGATACTACTTACATTTTGAAAAGATTCGTTGAATTCGATTGCATATTTTGATGGGCTTTCATATTGATTTTTATTTCTGTCACGACTATCTATTAATACATGTTTCACTTTAAACTTGTTTGTAAGGTCTTTGGGTGGGGGAACGATAGCTTTCGATTGAAATACGTTTTGATAAGCATTATGTGTATCCATTTTTAATTTATTTTTTAAATACACTTTAAATTAAATTTAATTTAAAATTATACTTTACATTAAATTTAAATAATATGGAGTTTATGTCCGTTGAAAATCTGAAATCTTTAATGAATATTATTAAAACCTATTTTGTTGAGAAGCAAAATATAGATCCTAATCTTTTAAACAGAATTAATCTTAAAAAAGTTTTTTTTGAAGTTATGTCAAAAGTAAATACCGAAAACAGTGATCAGTCAAACACTTACAAATCAAAATTAACATTAAAAATTGTCAAAGAAATTGTATCTATTGAACTGAATAAATCATTGCCTAGAGATGCTTCTATTTTTGCCGATCGTCAAGTGATTATTAATAATAACTTTCAGGAGAAATTAAATACTACATTAGGAAATACTGATGTAAATTTTCAAATGAATACAATAGCGACAACAATGAACGATGTTTTGGAAAATGAAGTCCCAAAATTGCAAACTTTAGATGCACAGTTAGAAGGTGATTTACTTAGTCAAGATGAATTTAAAAGTAAGCTGGCTTCATTAGAAAATGTACGAAAATCTTTCAATAAAGATTTACAAAAAATTCATGAACAGAAACAAAGCAGTGTTACTTATGATAGAAATAAAGATATGTTAGATATTGTGAAAACAGACGTTCATCCAAAAGAGTTTTATGTTAATAATAACTCAATCCAGGCTTCTAAAGAAATTGAGTTTAGCACATATAAGAATAAACAAGACGAAATTGAAAACAATAAAATAGAACAACAAATTGAAGTCTCAAATGAAAGAATACTTGTAAAAAGATACTTGCTTATCAATAGTTTTAATAGAAATTGGATAACAAATAAACACCGATATAAGTATCCTGTTAAATTTGCATCATATCACAAAACAGTGATGCGTGTGCCATATTATGAAAATAACCCAACAATTCCATTCACAAAGACATCAACATTTGAAGGCATTGAAAACACAACAGGTTGGTATGATGATAAAAATAATGTGAGCAGAAATCCTTATCAAGCAGACGCTCCTCTTGGACAAGAGTTGGGATTTGAAACATACGAGTTACCCGTGGATCAAGATGCCACTACAATGAACCTGTTCAAAGATATTTATAGTATTTCAATTACGAATATCACCATACCGTCCGAGCGTATTCATGTTCATGCGAATACAGTGAATGCAAATGTACCTAATCAATTCGATTATAATTATAACTTTAACTTTCCATACATATTGTGTTATATTGATGAATTTCAGGACATCTATGATGGAACCGATAACATTATACGAAAAACCTTTTGCCAGTTGCAATACCATGATTATATGAAAACTCCAAATGGACGTGGATATGTAATATTTAAACCAGTGCAAGATGAAAAGAAGATCTTCTATCCAAACTATTTATCATCTTTACCAACATTAAATATATCCTTACGAAAACCGAATGGAGAACTTTTAGACAATTCTGAAGACGGATTAACTGTGTTACATATTGCTCCCGAACAAAACTATTATTTGAAAATAACAACAGAAAAATATTTCATAAGAGATTCGTTCTCTAAAGGTGATTATATTCAAATTAAAGATTTTACATTGTACAAACTTCTTGAAATGGATTCAGAAAACGCAACTGAAATAAATATTAGTGCGTTGATCGATTTCGTGAATAAAACAGATGGACATGTTATTTACGAAATAGGAGAACCAAGTGACGATGGATATTTCAACTCTTTTTATATATATGCACCTGGAACGTTTAATACTGATGATGGAAAATTTGATGTAAATCAAGTCTTAATTAATCTTCTCATAGATTTTAACGATCGTATAAATGATATAAAAGAACCACCCCTTACCGATACGAGCGTATCACTTGATGTGTTTAACAACTACAAATATGGAAAATTGATAAATATGTCCTTACAACATAGCATATCTATGACTGTGGAATCATATCAACATGATACCAGTGTTTTAAAACCGGTTGTTATTTCAAAATATGTAATGTAATACATTGATTTTTGTCATCGCATCATTTTTAAATATCAAATGAAGTTAAAGAAATGGGTAAATGTAGAACGAATAAAAATCCAGGACCACCTTGCGAGGATGGCTTCCAAATGAAATTGAATAGTTATGGGGATGAGTGTTGTTATAAAATAAAAAGCTTATCGAATTTAAATCAAACAAACCAAACAAAGCGAAAAAAAAAAGATGATGATAGTGATACTGAAGAACAGCATGATATAAATAAGGATAATTTAAAAATTAAAAAATACGTTTCAGAATCTAATGTTAAAATCTCTCCAAAAACATGGATTTTACAAAACGACTCAGAATATATTACTTGGATAACAGATACGTTTCAAAATTATACAAAAAACACAACAGAAAAACAAACATGTGATACTAAAAAATCAAGCAAAATGTCATTATTTTCACATCAAGAATTTGTCCGTGATTATTTACAACAAAATAGTCCATACAAAGGTTTATTATTATACCACGGACTAGGTGTTGGTAAAACGTGTTCCGCTGTAAGTATAGCAGAAGTATTATTGAGGAAACGCAAAGTAGTGGTTTTGTTGCCTGCATCGTTGAGAACAAATTTTTTAAATGAGATTCTTAAATGTGGAAATGAATATTATGATCGAACAAAATATCATTGGATATTCATGAAAGATAAAGACGAACCTTATGTATCTAAAGAAATAAGCACAAAACACAAGGGTATTTGGTATGCAGCAGAAAACATGGAACCGAATTACGAATCATTATCTATGAGAAAGAAATTGCAAATTACGACACAAATTGAAAACATGATAAAAAACAATTATGAGTTCATTGCGTACAATGGAATTACAGAATCAAAACTCAATGACATGGCATCCAATGATAAAAACTTTTTCGATGACAAAACCATTATTATAGACGAAGTTCATAACTTTATATCTGCTGTTTCGAATCCAAAAACAAAAGTAGCTCCTAAGTTATATAAACTGATGATGAAAGCGTCAAATACTAAAATTGTATTATTGTCAGGAACACCTATCATTAATGGACCTTTTGAGCTAGCCGCTATATTCAACCTAGTTCAAGGTTATTCAAAAGTCACTTATTTAGAATTCGTTGGTGATGAATCTAGTACCAAACAAATTCAAAACATCATGGAATCAATAAAATTTGTAGATGAATTCGACATTAAAACGAACAAAATATCATTCACTTTGACTCCAAAAGGATTTGTCAATAACAAAACGAAGAATGGTATCGAAATTAATGATTCCATTGTTGAGGATACAGAACGAATTAAGTTCATTGTTAAATCTTTAAAAAAAGTAAATGTTGATGTTACTTCACATACTTCTAAAAAATTTTTACCATTTTCGAATGAAGTTGAAAGTTTTAATAGTTCATTTATCGATTCAACAACGGATAAACCTAAGATGAAAAATAAAGATTTGTTTATGAGAAAAGCTTTAGGTAGTGTATCTTATTTTGAAGATAACGATCCTGACCTGTATCCAGGTGTTACCGTAAAACATGAACATCTAAGTATGTCAGACTATCAATTTGATAAATATGTACAAGGAAGAAAAGATGAATATAAATTAGAATTACTTGCTAAGAAAAGAAAAAACAAACCAACTTCAGATGAAATGGTTTCGGTTTTCAAAGTATATTCGAGACAGTTATGTAATTTTGCTTTTCCTGATTCAATTGAACGACCTAAACCAAAAGAATACAAACAATCCATGGATAAATACTTTTTGGATCTAGAATCATCAATTAACGCTTTAACTCAAAATAATTTAACGAAAGACCTAGATACTCTTTCACCTAAATTCAAAAAAGTTTTGACTAATATGAAAGACTCAAAAGGAACGATATTGATTTATTCCAATTTCAGTAGTGTTGAGGGAGTAGCCATTTTATCGAGGTGTCTAGATAACGATGGATATGTTGAACTTAAGATTGAACTAGATGGTAGTGACAGGTGGAAAACAAATCTTAGTGAAACCGAAGGAAAAAGACGATACGCCTTTTTTAAAAATACATTCAACGATATTGAAAAGAAAACACAATATGTGAATATTTTACTTGGTTTATTCAATAATGACTTTGACAAATTGCCAGATAATATAAGAAAAGAAGTAAAAAATAAATCAAATTTGCGTGGTGATGTTTTGAACACATTATTCATCACTAAATCAGGATCAGAAGGAATTTCCCTAAAAAACGTCCGCCAAGTTCACGTCATTGAGCCTTACTGGAATCAAAATCGAACCGACCAGGTCATCGGACGTGCGAATCGCGCGTGTTCTCACATTGCATTGCCAAAAGACGAACGCAATTTCACTGTATTTCAATACACAATGAAGTTTTCAAAAGACCAGATTAAAAAGAACAACAATATAATAAATTTAAATGATTCTAAAAAAACTACTGATGAAATTATTGAAGACATAGCGAAACGCAAGATGGCATTAAACATTGAGTTTTTAGATGCCATCAAACGAACTTCTGTGGACTGTAATATACATAACTCTGAAATAGGATGTTATAAATTTCCGTATAATATAGGTAAAAGAAAAACGATTTCTAATATTTTCGATTATGAAAGTTTAATTACTAATAAAATCAAACAGTCGCTGAAGTCAGTTATATCTGTGATTCAATCTCCTGAAAACGGCATTAAGTATATATTCTTGAAAACAACCGGAGAGTTATTCGATTTTGATTTATATATGAAAACAAGGATATTAAAAAAAGTAGGAAGTGTTAAATACTTACAAAATACTAAACAATATGAATTCAGATTAAACGTGAATAAAATTTGAAATATAACCGTCGCTATAAAAGTAACTTACCCAATCAATTAAAACATGTCTAGAAATGTCGCAGTATTCTTTGTCAATTATCGTGGATTTGTTTTACTATTAAAGAATAGACTCACTAATAAGTGGATGACCCCCGGAGGTGGAATCGAAAGAGGTGAAAGTTCAATAGTAGCGTTGAAACGCGAATTCAAAGAAGAAACAAATGCAAGTTTTCCGAATTCATTTATGATAAAAAACGAATGGCAATATAAAAATGATACAAAAGTTTATCTGATATTTTCGCGTAGTTTTATATCTGAATTCGAAACAACTAATGAAACAATTGATAGAAAGTTCTTTCATTATAAAGATATTAAAAACATAAGAAATATTCGTATGTGTGTTAAAAATTCATTTGAAGAACTAAATATTTGTACAGAAATCGAAGATTATTTAAGAAACCGTTGGTAGAATAGAAGGAATGCATAATTTTGAGTTTTACATTGTTTTACATGGTCTGATTTTACAAGTTATAAAATCAGCTTTTTTAATTGCATTTTTTAATACCCTTGAAGCAAACTGTTTAAAAACCGATGATTTTATTGATAATGCGAAGTTAGCAAAATTGTTTTGAAATGACTAAATTTTGCAGAAAGACATACCACATTTTTTCTTACTCTGCAAATCGAAAAACAAATCCACGAGTTGATTTTTGTTTGAGATGACAACATTTGATTTGAGATGACACGTAGCATATTTAATCGCATTTGTTTAAAAATTGTTTAAATAAAAAGAAAATAATGATAAATATGTTGTCTTCGTCCATAACAGTGAGTTCATTAGGTAATCCTAAATTTAAAGTTAATAGAGAACATTTGCATTGTGCGCACATGTGTAAGAATATATATTCAAAAAAACCAGACTTACTTTTTAATAAGCATAAAAACAAGTTATATATTTCAATAGAAGGGACTGATACATTGGTGAACTGGATTGACAATGTATCTATAGTCATGAAAAGAAATGATATACATCGTGGATTTAATCGTTATGCTTCATATTGTTTCAATAAGTTTAATATCTTAAAAATATTTGAAGAAATAGACAAATATGATAAGGTTATATTAACGTGTCACTCACTTGGAAAATTAAAACGCCTATTTTATTAGGCAGAAAATAATAAAAATGTAAAATTAATAGTAGGAATTTCCATAACCAATCAATATGTTTTCTCCAAAAGTTTCCTTACTTTTATTCAACAAACTTAAATATAAAATCACCTGCAGTTTTTTGTTTTTCTAAACAACACTTGCTAATACTAGCATGACATATGTTTAATTCTTTTGATGCTTCCTTCTGTGAATTAAACTCTTTTATTTTATTCAATTGTAAATCGTATTGAGCTACTTTTTTAGTAGTATTAGACAATCCACTATTAACCTTATGTATTTGATTTTCTATATTAGAACACCATTCTTCTATTATCAGCAGAGCGCGACTTTGATTGCGTATGAGATATGTAAGCAACAAATTGAAAAAGGAAATACTGACTTCAACTCAAAATTTGAATTAGTATTATTTGGATGTCCAAGAGTTGGTGGTGAAATATTCAAAAAAGAGTTTAATGAAGTTGCGAATAGAACTGGATTACAAATATATAGTTATGAGAACGATAAAGATATTGTTTGTAAAATACCATTTGGTATTTTCGGTTATACACGAACTTTTCTGGATTCAGATTCTGTATATTTAGAAGGTTTTGATACTCCTTTTTGGGATATATATAAGAATCATTCGATGTCTCAATATTTAGATATATTACTTCAAGGAAATCATGAAATAAAAAATGAAAATAAATGATTCATAATATTGAATCAAAATAAAATATATAAACAAATCTAAATTGCGTAATCCAGAATGATAATCATTGCAGAAGTGATGTCATTATTTGAATATATTCACAAAAATGGTAATTTTTCAATTGAAAATGAAAAACAGTATGTTATAATATCAAATATACTAAATAACTCAAAACAAAAAAACATTTCAGTTGGCATTCCATATTGGGTACTCATTGAAGAAAATGATGAACCAAAGGAAATTCAAGGTTCCATGATAAAAATAGAGCCGCTTTGCGATAATGATACTGACTGTTATGTATTTGATAACATATACGATGCTATTTATGGATGTTTGCATGTATCCAAATACATGTATCAAATGCACTCAAACTCGTTGTTTTATGAGACAAATTATAAAACGATCAGTTATGCTATAAGTTTCATGGAAAACACTGTCACTATGAATAATTTATGTGAAATTTTTAAAGTGAAAACTAAATTTTAACAATTGAATTAAAATATATTTCAGAATATTATATATTATGGATTATCATAATTAATAATGGGGATATGTTTGTGGTGTTGTTGTTCAAAACAAAACACTTTGCCTTGCGACCAAATAGTAACGAAAGCTAACAAAGAAGTTAAATGTCGAAGAAAAAGGAAACACAGCATATCTGTTGGATGTGAAGATCCCAATGCTTTTCCAACTATATTTAAAAAATGTGACAAGGTTCATCTATGCGATTTTCATTACAAAGAATACGTTAAGCAAAAGGAAGAATTCCAAAGAAGGTTTCTACATGATAAACCACAAACGAAAGTAAGTATAGACTTAAATAGTTCTCATGATCATTAGTAATCAAATAATAAGTTTCATAGCTTCTTGTATAGGTAATCTGCAAAATGGACATAAATCAGAACGTTCAATACATTTCTTTGCACATGAATCACATATCGTACAAATATGTTTATTGTGAATGAATCCTTTTGATATTGCTAGTTGCATACAAATCTTGCACTTTAAACGCTCACCATTTTTTACATATTTTTTTACAATTGTTTTTATATCATCTACATTGGATTCATAATTTAATATAAATTGTTGCAATGAAATCAAAGTATCGGATAATTTTGAAACATATAGTGATTGAACGTTTAAAACAAGTGAAAAAAACTGATTTCTTATTTTTATGAATTCAAACCAATATATCTTAATGATATTTTTATTTGTACATTTTAAAATTGAATGAAGAATTTGTTTTACATATGATTTCATATACACATTTCTGAAAATATTTTTAGTTTTATTATCTGTAGAACATATAATGTTACATAGAAAATCTATTAAAAGTTCTTTCGTCCAAAGAGGACCATACTCAAAACTCTTTGAAGTGTTTTCTTGATTTTTTTTAATCTCAATATCTAGGTCTTTTTTAACAATTAAAAAATTGAAATTATTTTTTTTCATTTTGCATATTTTATAATAACATCAATATGTTTATATCATTTATAACGCCTCAACATGAATATATCCAATGAACTCACGATACATTTTTATTCATAATGCACGAGTACTATTTTCGTTCAAACATTTTTTTAAAAACACTAAAAACAACACTTATATATAAGAACATCATTTAAGAGCTTTTTAAATTGATATTTTTGATTATAATACGTGTAAATATGAGCGTCGTGAAATATATATTCATTTATCTAAAAATGACAACAACCATTGTTCCTGAATACATTCAAAATGATTGGGTTCAGCTTAGTGTCACTATGAGTTTGACGGACCAAACAGTCAGAGTTTATCAGAATGAAACTCTTGTAAATGAATATGTAGATAATAGCCTTTTTCAAAGTTTGGAAAACAACTTAGCAATTACTATTGGAAAATCAAGGGATGATGATTTATATTTCAAGGGATTGATAGATAATTTTAGTGTTTATACATCAACATTAACAAACAACGAGATTGAAACATTATACTACGATACCAATAATAGTATGTTAGATCTGAATACATGGTCTCATGTATCTGCACTATATTCTTCGTTCAATAATGAAGTATCAACTTATTTAAATGGACAACTTGTATACAAAAAATCATATACACCTTCTCACATTGAAAATGCAAATAACATAGATATTGGTAAAGGATTTTCTGGTGAAATTTCAGAAGTTATTCTAGCCGAAAGACCTTTTTTCAATTCCGAAATATTATATCTATCATCGGATATTTCACGTTTTGATAAACTGTTCCCACTTTTGAATTTGAATATTACAGAAAGTAATACAACACAAATATCTGATGTTTCTGGTCTAAACAATCAAGTATCATTCATAGGAGGAACACCAACATATGTGTTAGGATACATTCGTGGCACTCATGCATTGTCTGTAGCCGCGGATCAAAATATTCAAATAGCTAATGCGAACATTACGAATTATGATTTTAATAATAATACATTATTCAATATATGTGTTTCTGTATCTTCTTTCACTTCAGATGTTGAGTTAATCAAAACAAATGAATTTACATTAAGCATGAGTTCTTCAGCAATAAATTTGATTGTAGGGGCAAATACAACTTCTTTAACTATTGGAACAATTGAAGAAAATAAATTTATTGATTTAATAGTGCAAATCAGTAAAATGCAAACCACATTGACAGTAATTCGAAAAGATACAGGTGCAAAGTATGTGACAAATTACACAAGCACGATTCCCAAGATAACGACCGCATTAACTTGTTGTGGAACAAACTTTGTAGGTAATTTACAAAAACTAGAAATATTTATGGGACATGGTATTGAAAATGAACTATTCGAAAAAACAATGTATTCGGTGTATAAAAATGATTTTGCAACACCAGTATTATTTTCAGATATGACGGTTGTTAACATGGTTAATACAGATGGTGTTATTTCAGGTATGGCAACAAACAACTCCTTATTGATGGATTTATCCTTACCTATGTTCTTGCAGGTCGAAATTACTCCATCCAATACACCATCCAATACAGAAGGAATAATCGACATCAAGCTAAACAGTACTATGTCTACATATTTCGACATTGATCGGATCATCCTTAAAGATGCAATAGGTGAAGAGGTACCATACGATGTGGTAGTAAACATGAATTTAAACAGACATAGCGACAGTGGATCTGTTGGAAACACTGTGTGGCCATCCAATCCGTTACACACCTATGGCCCACGCGTGATTTTTATGTCGGGTAGTATTGGCGATACACTATTTACGTTGACCCCAGTACGATCAGTAGCGTCTATTAAGTTCGTTTGGTACAAGAACTACACAGACCGACGAGCAGATATGATGGTAAGTTCCAGTGATGAAAATATTGTAATCACTGCAGAAAACTCGGTGAATGATAATATGTTGGCAGAAAGTGACGATAATTGTGTCATTTCGTTAGTAGGAACGTCAAATACTATTCAGTTCGGTTTTAGTGGCACTGACATAATATTAGTAACAGAAGGAACTCCTGTGTCATATTCATCAGCTTTGGTTGATTCAAGCTCAGTTGACGTTCCAATTGCATTATTCATGGACGACCTGTATCTGATTGCGTATCTAAACGGAGAGGAAATAACTCGTGTATCGAGAGTGATGAATCCTACGATTTGGAACACAACTATTACACAAGTAGGAATTTATTCGAATTCAACGAACGGTACATTTAAAAACATCAAAGTGACAGACAAGAATGTATACGCTACATCATCACCACATACAGTATTATCTGCATCGTTATTTGATATCATAGGAACTGTTGTGTTCAAATACGATTTTGACAGTGCCTCTAGTGGAGTCACTGACAAAATAAATATCGTATCAACCCAAGGAGGTACAACTGCACCCAGACATATATTAACAAAGAATACATATACGTTACCCCTGTATGTTGAATGTGTCGTAAAACCAGGAAACGTAGCTAATGCGTTCGGTTTGCATGTATTTAGATTAAATACTAATACAGCTGTATCTATGCATACTATTGGTGATAATACCGGATTTGTATTCGGTATTTCCAATAATCAATATTATTATACACAATCCGGTTCAGTATATACAAACACATCTACTTCCGCAAATACAGTGAATGGTGTAGAGTATAAGCTAGCTATTTATATTTCAGAAACTGATATATTCTTATATCATAACGAACAACTTATAACTACTATTAACATAAATACGGATGCTGTATTCTGGAACAATGTACCTGTAGATGGAGGTAAAATTGGATTTTACTCTAATGATGCAGGTGATACACAAATGCGTTCTTTTGTAACTTTGAAATATAATCCAAATGCGGCAAATAGACTTATTGAAATGTCTGACTTAATCCATTACGATAATGAACAACTCTATTACAATTATAATCTTTCAGATTTTGATAGAATTGCTTTTAATACAACAACTAAAGAAACAGATATTTTAGGTCAAATGCATGTTATCTCAAAACAAAAATATACACTTCCAATCTTTTTAGAATGTGAATTAAAAACTACAAACTCATTTGTAGGACTCCATTTATTTACGATTGACAAATCTCAATCTACAGAAACACCAATTGATACCGAAATGAATGGTATTATCTGGGGAAAGGGAAAGAATACTAACGAATTGTATTATAAAATATGTAACGATGTTATGACATCTTCAACTGTTGATGATAAGTTGCAGTATTTTTCAAAGTTTGCAATTTATGTGGATGAAAACAAAATACGATTATATCAAGATGGTATGTTAATGAAATCTGTTCAAAAGAGCGATAATGCATTATTCTGGAATAATTTAGATTATGATAAAATGGGATATTTTGGAATATATGGTGAGACAGCTGATTGTAAATTTAGAAATCTTACTATGAGCTCACGAGATATCTATTATCAACCTGACGTGTCTAACATACACATTGAGTCATATATTAATGTTGTTGAACAAACTATATGTATTGCAGATTATGATTTCAACCAGTCATCTGGAACAATAATTAATAGTTTATCAAATGGAACAAATGGTCAATTGAATCAAGGTCCGGGAACATACCCGGTGAGAGAAACACCAAGTTATTTTGAGAATGGTATGAGTATTAAGTTTGTTCGTTCAGGATGGATTGATATACCTGTTGCTGAATCTTGGTCTAATTTGTCGGACCTATCTCTTAGTGTGTGGATTAAGCCAACTCTTGATGGAAATGAGCACACTTTACTTGATGCTAATATATATAAAATTGGGATTACCAGTGCTGGTAATTTAAGTTTTAATTTAGGAGCAAACGGAACGACAATCACTAAAGTGATTACTGTTCAAACAGTAGATGTATCAAACGTTTATTTCATTGACGGTGTTCAACAGGACATTATAAATATACAAGAAGGAAACACCTATGTATTTGATTGGTCGTCTATTTCTGGACATCCCGTCAGATTATCCACAACATCAAATGGGACACACAGCGGTGGCATAGAATATACACAAGGTGTGATAGTAGATGCCGTACATTATACAACTACTATCATCGCTGATGCAAATACACCAAGACAATTATACTATTATTGCGAATACCATGGTGGAATGGGTGGTGCTATAAATGTAACCAATATTGAAAGTATAATATGCACAAATTATACATTAACCTCTGATGATTGGGTACATGTTGCAATAACAATAGATTCTTTCAATAAAGATGTATCATTTTATGTAAATAATATATTGCAATCATCACATACTATTGTTAATGATATGAGTAATCAATTGACAGTAGGAAGTGATGTTCTACAAATTGGGTCAAATTACGGAGGTTCAATAGATACGTTCAAATTATTCAAGGGAATCATCTCAAGACTGGTAATATATGATGAATCTGTTGTTCCAACTCAAACAATGTTGAATAAAATTCCAACATCTGAATATACACATGTTGCTGCTGTTTATGAATCTGATAAAAATATGATATCTACATATGTCAATGGTGAGTACAATGTTTGCTATGAAAAATATTTACAAGATTATAGAACGATAGGTACAAATAACTCAAATATAAATATAGGATACAACGATAATGGTAAATATTTTGACGGTTATTTAGATGATATACGCATATATAATAAGTCATTAAATAATACACAAATTAAAGCTATATACGATTCATATTACAAACAAATATGGTTCACAAATATAAATTATAATTATTCAAACAAAGTATATAGTGTAGTAGGTAGAGAACCATCTAATACTCCGGCTAACTTTTCTGTTGTAAGTTTTATAATTGCATCTATTGAAGGTGTTTTTGAAACAGAAGAACAACTAATTGATTTATATTCAAATATAGGTACAACCACAATCACTGACATACATCCTTACAGAAAAATATTATACACAACAACAGGAAACACTAAAGAAAATATCACCGATTATATATTTTATCCAACAATTTCATTCTCATATTATTATAACTCAGTTACAACAACAGCAAGTATTAACGATTTAGATAATGTAACAAATTTGAAATTTCATATAATAACAAAATCATATGACGATACTTATTTATTCTATAATCAAGTAATTGAACGATAAAAGATTATAACTAATTGTATGTCATCCACATATACAATAATAAAATTTAGTTTTGAATACAATAGTTTCAAAACCTTGAAAAAATTAGAAATTAGTCTCGTGCGAGGTTCGAACTCGCAATCTCACGCTTAGAAGGCGCACGCGTTATCCAATTACGCCAACAAGACTAACCGAGAAACAAAATTTGTCGTCCCGAACTGGGTTTGAACCAGTGACCTTTCGGTTAACAGCCGAACGCTACTACCAACTGAGCTACCGGGACATATTGTTTCTAAATATTTAATTCAATTAATTTTTAAATAATAATTTTTTCCATAAATCAATATTATATGTATAAATATTAAAAATGAAAACATTAGAATATACATATGCTATATTGAATGTTGATTTGTTTGAAAAATGTACGAAATCAAATTTTGCAAACAAAACGTTCAGATATAATAATGACAAAACGAAAGTACTCGTCAGTTTTTTAAAAGAAAATCCAGAAATAATAAACAGTCCATTATACAATAAAAACAACATAAAAAAAATACTCACTAATCCGGAATGGAAATAAAAAATGATTTATGAGTATTTTTTTATTAATAGTATATTTATAATGATTTCTTTCAGTTGTATTGTTGCTTTTTGTAAAAATCGCGGTATTGGAGCAAATAATGATATGCCATGGAATCTACCACACGACTTACAAAAATTCAAAACACTCACTTCAAACAAAATCATCGTTATGGGATATTCCACTTACTTAAGCTTGCCGATTAAACCGTTGTCAAATAGACTTAATATTGTGATCACAACAAAAAAAGAATTACAAAATAAAGAAAATCTAATATTCACAAATTTACTTGATGTTTATTCGGTTATAGATGAACATGTTGAACATTCGTCAGATGTCATGATTATTGGAGGTCAAAGCATTTATGAACATTTCATTGGTATATGTGATAAACTTTACGTTACTTATATTGATAAAAAATACGAATGTGATAGAATGTTTCCATATATTGATTCTCGTTTTAAATTGGAAGATTATGATACTCCAATATTTTACGAAAATGAAAAGTGTTATGTTCAGAACTTAGTTTTCACCAATGATATCACCAGAAATGGAAATGAACACGAAAAACAATATATTGACCTTTGCAATCGTATTTTGAAAGATAATATCGATATTCGAACTGATAGAACGGGAACAGGAACCATTTCAACCTTTGGTGAAAGAATTGAATTTGATATATCAAAAAATATACCGCTATTAACAACAAAAAGAATTCCATGGAAAAGTTGTATTGAAGAATTATTGTGGTTTTTAAAAGGTCAAACTGATGCAAATATTTTGAAAAATAAGGGAGTCAATATATGGAATGGAAACTCATCAAAAGAAGCTCAAAATAAATTAGGACTTGACCATTTAAAAGAGGGTGATTGTGGAGCTAACTATTCTTTTCAATGGAGATATTTCGGTCAAAAATATGAAACGTGCGATTCAGAATATGTGAAGAATACCGAACACGACCAAATAAATAATATAATCAACTTGTTAAAAACTGAACCAACAAGTCGCAGAATTTTCTTATCATCATGGAACCCATGTGACTTGAAAAAAACCGTTTTACCACCATGTCATGTAAGCGCACAGTTTTATGTGAATAATAACGAGTTAAGTTGTCATATGTATCAACGCTCATGCGATGTATTTCTTGGATTACCATGGAATATCTTATCTTATTCTGTGTTGACCTATATACTATCCAAAATATGTGGTTTGACTCCAAAGAGACTGATTATCAGTTTTGGTGACACCCATGTATATCAAAATCATATTGAACAAGTTTTGACTCAATTAAAAAGAGAGCCATTAACACAACCAGTTATGAAACTATCCGATACCATTTCAAATAAAAATATCGAAGATATTACTATTGACGATTTTGAATTATTCGGATACTTCCCACATCCATCAATATACGCACCAATGAGTGTATAATAAATATTAATAATTATTAATTAATACATAAGAAATAATGACTGTCATTTCACAACAGGTTAATAAAGTATATCATCAAGGAAAAAACCCAAATAATTCCATTGATATTGGTGTGTCGTTTAAAAATTTTTCAGTTATAACAAGAAGATTAACAGATAATGTGAGAACTTATGCAGGTGAAAATAATATTCTTATGGGATACCAATCAGGAGGAAACATTTTACATGGAAAAAATAATGTACTTATTGGTTCCTATGTTGGAGAAAACCTTGATAATCAAACAATGGATAATACAATTATTGGCGACAGAAATGCTCGTACGCTTACATCTGGACAAAAAAATATATTTATTGGTAAAGATAACTGTATTAACAATACCTCGTCTAATCTTAAATACAATACAATCATAGGAAATGATTCTGATACATATGGAACAAACAACACTATTGTGGGAAACTCATCAAAAAGTAAAAACAATTCAAATCTAGTTTTTGGAAATAATACTTTTTTAGAAGATGATAATAATATAAGTATCGGAAATAATAACATTTGTGAAGTGTCTAATACTATATTGATGGGACACAACATAAACAATTATGGTTCTAATTCTGCTATTTTTTTACTGAATAATAATGAAACATATTACAATAACTGTAACAACCACATAAATTTATTTGATATACTTTATGGAAATAAGAATGATTCTTTTTATTTTAAAGAAAATATATCGTTTCTTGATGATACTAAATTCAAACATAATGTTCATTTTTACAGTAATGTTTTATACAATTCAAACTCCGATATAACAATTGATTCTAGTACATTTATTATAAATTCAAATACAAATATTATATACAATGGTTCTCAAATTAACGATGTATTTCAAAGCTTCTCTGATTTTCAAACTAATGCAGAGTCAAATTATGATCGTTGGGAAAAAGATTTCAGTACGGATCTTGCAGAAAAAGCTCTGAATAATGAATCATTTGCTATATCGTTTAATAATTATATAAGAAATGTATTAAGTGATAGAACATTTATCGGTAATATTGATCTGAATAACTTCAATGCAATAAATTTTTTTCAAGACACAAAATTTACACAAGCTATTATTGATGCACCATTAAACTTATCTCATTTTACAAATGATATCGCAGATTGGTTATCTGTTGAACAAGCTACTATAAGTCTTTCAGGATTTTCTAATGATTTACTACCTATTTGGGTCAAGAATACACAACATAATGTTATGTTATCTGCTTTTTGTAATGATTTAGCTCCGTGGTTAGATACAAACCAAAATAGTATATCATTATCAGATTTTAACGAAGATGATAATTTTTTAACAAGTATAAATAATAAAATAAGTGATTATTTAAGTGATAATAATAACCTAAAAACCTTAGATATTTCTGTTATGAAAACCAACCTTTTTATGGACAATTTATTCACATATATTGGAAGTAATTTTGATTTATGGGCACAAAACCGTTCGTTATCATTATTTTCAAATGATCTTACTTTTGGTACTATTCGTGATATACCTAACTGGATAACCCGTGACCAATCAGATATTGGTTTGTCTAGTTTCAGCAATGATTTAAGTACAACGAATGCAGTGGCAGCTTCATGGGCAACATCAAATCAATTCGAAGTATTGTTGTCACACTTTAGTAATGACCTTACTCTAGCATCATTCAGCAATGATTTAGAACTAGTACCAATATGGGTCAATACATATCAATCCAATGTATTGTTATCAGATTTCAGTAATGATTTAAATATATCTGAAGCAGCACCTTGGGCAACCTCAAATCAACAATCGGAT
>CERI01057273.1_pt1 | contig 41384 bp, 24 predicted proteins | sample 350261 | NCBI WGS metagenome assembly CERI01 (sample SAMEA2620979, study PRJEB7988) | marine metagenome | isolation source: saline water (ENVO:00002010), including
AAGCAGGTTATGAAACCAATAATAAAGAAGGTTGTTTAGGATTCACGTGTAATCAAGAAAACAATAAAATGGAAGTTATGTTTTTAAACAGAGAGAATATCACAAGTATGCTAACATCTGATAGTTGGGAGAAATTAAAATTGAGTATTCCTGAAGGCAAGAAATTATTTTTCGTAAAAGATGAAGGATTGGGATCAATCTTTTTATTGTATATTTAATATCATCTTTTTAAACAAGCATGATGGTGATGGTCTAAAAGTTCCTATTGGTGCTTCCGAATGGTTAATATAAAAATAAAATATTATATTATATTATAAATGAAGTATGGTAAAGAAATCGTCCCATATGTCAAAATATTTTTATTCGTATTTCTAGTTATTACACAATTTCCAATACATAATTTAACTGGTAGTAATTTCCAATCATATTATGCTCACTCAATATATGTAATGATTCAATACAATAATATTGTAAATATATTATTTAGAACTATTATTACAATATTATTTGTGATTGCATATCAAACAAAAGACGCAATGTTATTTTGTTTATTATTGTACTTTACTACACATAAAACGGCAATAAACAAAGAAAAAAATGATGATAAAACTTATTCAATATTTGGTCCTTTATCTTAATTATTTAAACTTAATCTTGTAAATTTATGTAAATACTAAAGTAAATGACAATTTATTTGATACTAGAATAGATTTGTCTAAACTATAATATTATATCAATAATCTCTGTATATTTTTCATCTATATATTATATTAGATATTATGTTTTTCTATCCATATAAATTGTTCATCAATAAAATCTTGATACACATAATTCCTATTTCTATCATCAAAAGATGTATTAGTTTGGATAGTCATTTTATTTGTTTTCATAAACTTTTCAGCATATGAATAGGCGCCTTCATATGTTCCAAATACCGGCATATTATCAATAACAAGCGGATTTCGTAAAGGTTGTAAACATATCCGAACAATATAAATATCTTTTTTAGAATCTTCCATAAACTATATACTATATATTACTATAATCTTAAATCACTTAAATAAATTATATCTATAAACTATAATATGACTGACTATTATAAACTATTAGGTGTAACCAAAGAATCAAATCAAAGTGAAATTAAAAAAGCTTATCGAAAATTAGCTGTTCAGCATCACCCCGATAAAGGTGGTGATCCAGAAACATTTAAACAAGTAGCTGAAGCTTATGAAATATTATCTGATCCTCATAAAAAACAACATTATGATATGTTAGGTGTAACTGAGGTTAATCTATTCATGGATCCAATGAATATGTTTAAAGAATTTGAACGTATGTTTTCAGGTTCTATGTTTTCAGGAAATACATTTCAGGGACAAGTTATTGACCCAACAAATTTAACAACTCACCCATTTAGCGGGTTTAATAGTTGTAATGACCCATTACAATCACTATTTATGAATATGAATTTAAATATAAATAGTTATTCTCAAACAACAACTATTATCAATGATAATGGATCCATAACAGAAATAATAGATAAACTAAATAGTGATTCATACTTAAAATAATATAGCTACATATAGAATCAATTAGGATATCTACCTAACATAACTCTATCATTATCTTGTAGCATAAATGCTCCTTTATATCTATCATCAACCTGTTCTTTAACCATTGCCTTACGCATATATTTAGGCTTCATACCTGTACCAGATGAAAAAACACTTCTATCACTATAAGATATAGATTGAACATGTGGTCTTCTACGACCAACATTAATAGTATAACGACGTTTTCTAGGTTGAGATATAATTACAGAGGGTCTCTTTCTTCTTCTAATAGTTATACCAAATTTCTTTTTGATAGGTTTGCCTTTTCTAGGTTTAGACATAAAAGGCTTTAAATGTTTCCCTCTTTTTTTCTTATATTTAGCCTTCTTTTTTTTATAATTTTTACCACCAGCTCTAAATGTTCTTCTTTTCATTATATTATTAGAAATTATTTTTTTTATTTTTCTTCTTATTTTTCTTCTTATTTTTCTTTTTCTTTTCCTTATTCTTACCACTCTTAGACATACATTTAAAAGCTTTATGAATACCATAAGCACAGGCACCAGCTACAGATGACGCTGCTGCTACAGCTGAACCAGCTGAAGCTGTTGCAGTAGCCATACAAGGGACACAGGCGACCGCTCCAATAGGAGACCCACCTCTCTGTCCACCAGCATATACCGAACGTCTCGTATTATTAGTTTTACTACCTACTTCATACCATTTAGAAGGCCTAGACCACGAACCACCACTTTCCCATATCTTAATACCATAAACCCCTTTATATTTATTACAAGGGAATTCTAACCATAAATCTTTTTTCATTTTAAGAGTTCTTTTTTTTGTTTTTTTAGATCCAGTACACTTAGGTTTACTACTCTTACGTAATGAATGATCACCGCCTTCGGGTGTCCAAGGTAATATATAAGGATAAAATGTATTTTCTGGAAATATATGATAATTATCTTTCTTAATATTAAGAGCATTCCGCAAAGCACCAGGACCTGTAACAAAATCTACATCTAGAGATTGTATGTCCATGGATTCCAAAAATGATTTAGATAATAAACGTTTTAATACAGGGGAATCTGGAATCGAGCCAAAAAAAGAGTTAGATAATATTTCTGATTTATGTAGATTTCTACCTAATTCATTGCAACCTATAAATGTTTCTTTTCTTTGAAATATTTTTGTGATATCTTTCATTAAAAACATATTCGCATCAAAATAATATCCCCCATGAGTATTTATTATTTCATATCTCATTAAATCTGAAATCTGCGCAAATTTAGAATAGGTATAGGGTGAATCATCACTTTTATACATAGTTTTTTGTTTCATGTATTCTTTGATCTTTTCTCCATGTTTTTTCTTTATTTTTTGTATATAAGGAAAAGTTATAGGTAAAGTTTTTTTTGTAATATCTTTATCACCCCATAATCTAATTATATAATTCGGTGCATATTTCTTAAATGTTTTCATAAATTTATGTAGATAGGGTGGTTTATTAGGACCTAACCATATCATATGAATATTTTTAGGTATAGGTGAATTAGTTTTTCTAACTGTTTTTTTAGATTTTCTTCTAACCATATATTAATTACTATATTTTAAAGATGTATAGCTTCTACTAATAATTGTTCCATAACACTTTTTTTAATTTTATTTTTATTCTTTAGCTGATATTGATTAATTAAATTCTCAATATGCTTAGTCTGTTTAGATTTTAAACGATTCAATAATACACGACGTAATTGAGGAACATTTACATCAATCAACTCTTCTATTTCTTCTAGTTCTAATGATTCTTCTTTTTCTCCTAATTCTTTTAATTTTTCTTTTAACATTTTATTTTCAGTTAATAAAAACTCTTGATCATTTTGATTAGATCTATTTTCATTAATCTGTTCTTTTAGTTTTGATATTTCTAAACGTAAATCTATATTTTGTTTAGAAATATTATCTATATCTTTTATTTCTTGTTTTAATTTATTTACTTGTTCTTTTAATTTAGCTATTTCTTCATCTTTTTCGTAAACAAAACTCATCTTATGTTTCATGTTAACAATCTCTTCTTCTAATGATTTAATTATAGTATTCTTTTCTTCGTAATTAGTCTTACCATTAATCAGTATATCGGTCTGAAATCTTTGATCAGGATTATTATTGAGAGGTAATAAATCTTTAGATCTTATAGTTGAAGATGAAGGCCTCGTGAAATCTCCTTCATCATCAAAAATATTAAGTGTAGATGAATATTTTTTCATTTACCATTAAGATATATATTAAATAATAATGATTAACGTGGTTATATATGATTTACAAGATGGTATATACTTAACTTAGTAGTATATCTTTTATCGCATATACACCTCTTTCTGGTCTTTTCAATTTACGCCTGGTCCGTTTTTTACCTCTATATATTGACTTCCTTTGGGTTAATTTATTACGAAGTCTCTTATCTGATATAGGGAGTTCAACTAACTTTTGTAAACGAGCTTTAAGTTCTAACATAGAACCAGATGTTCCATCGTATGAATTTACTAAGTCAAGAAGATATCTATTCTTATCAGTACTTTTATGATATTTTATTTTGTCTATATATTCTTCATAAATTTTATTAAGTTCTTCTAGATCTTGATCTCTCTTTTTATCTAAGACCTCTTGCCTTTGTTTTATTAAACTTAATCTTTCTTCTCCAGATTTTTCTAATTCTTCCTTTAGTCTTAATAAATTTCTATATTCAGCTGTTAGATTATCTTTATCCGAACGTTCTATATATTCTAATTCTTTAAGTCTTTGTTTAACATCATTTCTTAATGAATTAATTTGTTCAGCTTTTATCATCTTATCTTTCTTAATTTGGTCAGTTAATTTATCTCTAATTGATTTATATTCATTTAATTCTTGTTCTGCAACTTGAATCATCTTAACATCTGAAGGTATATATGAACCTTTCTTTAATACATCATCACTTGTTTCACCAAATAATTTTTCATATATACTATCTGACTTCTTGGATATTTCTTTACTTATTTCTTTATCTTTTACATCAGGTTTTGCTATTTCTTCATCAGGTTTACCTTTAAGTTCCTCTTTCTTTTCTTGTTCTTTAATAGCATCTAATTTTTCTTTCTCTATCTTTGCCTCTTGATCCATCTTTTCACGAAGTTTTAGTATCCTTTGTCTTTCATCCTCTTTCTTCTTTTCTTGTTCTTTCTTTCTTTGTTCAGCTTCTGCTTTACGTTTCTTATTCCTTTCTTCTCTTTCTTTATCTTTCTTTATTTTATCTTCTCTAACTCCTTTCAAAAATTTAATAGCTAGTTCAAGGTTTTCTATAGATTTTTGACTTTTACCTTTTGTTACTATAAGATAAGCAGTATTCCTATCAGGATCTTTTAGAGTCTCAACTGATTTAAAAAAACTTAAATTACCCATAACTCTAAGAGAAAGTAATTCATCTTTAAGACTTTCAAGTCCAAATTCTTTAATAAAATTATCAATATCTTCTCTATTATCAGAATCTTTATCTGAACTAAACTCTTCACCTAGTATATCCTTACATTTATCTAATAATTTACTTCTTTTTTTTATTATTTCTTTGAGTACGTTATAATAAAAAATAAAGTTTATATAGTCTATAAATATTGTAGTGAATGGTACATTATTAACAGTTATTATTCCCGGCATTAAGCCATTACCATCAGTATCACTGATTATATCAGGTGGAGAATCTGAACCATAATATCCAAAAGTTTTATAATATTCTTCATTATTATCAGGAGCTGGTCCTCCTCCCGAAAATGCATTAATATCTAACGGACTACTAGATTCACTCATTTCAAGCATAGCGTCTGCTTTATCTATCTCCCGTTGTGCTTCATCTATCTTTTGTTGTTTAAGCGCGCGATTCCTCTTTATAGAATCTTTAATTCCCTGCACTGGATTCGATAGCTGTTTCCACATTCTACGAGACACATGATCTTCAGCGTGTGCGCGTCCCAGTCTGTCGCCGCCGGCATCTACCACGGATTCGTCACTGTCGTCGCCGTCGTCGTCGTCGCCGTCGTCGTCGCCGTCGTCGTCGTCGCTGTCTTCCTCAGCGCTCGTTGCAAAGCCGGCGTCGTCGCTGTCGGTTTCGGTGGCGGCGCCGTCGGCGGTGGGGTGAGGGTCTTTCTCAGGAGGTTGACTAGTTAAATTAAAAACCTTCTCCATACAACTTTTGCCGAAGTATTGTACTCGATTATTCTCTATATCATATCCATTAAAAAAATATAATTTATATTTATAACTATCACTATTAAGAATATATCCAAATTTTTGTAAGCTAATATATCTAATTATATCATTAAATGATCTATTAATTTTTCTTTCAGATGTAGAATCATCTGTATCAAACTCCTTAATATAATCGCTTATACCCGTATCACCACTTTCTGTAATTAATTTATATAACTTAGGAGTATCGTTAAAAATATTCTTTAACCTAAAAATAAATTCTTTAATTACTCCATTTTGTAATAATTCATCTATAATATTCCTATAATAAGAATCTTCTTTAAAATTTATTAAAGGTATATTACAATCATATAATTCTTCAGATTTCATGATCTTCCCGCTCCCATCATCCTCAATCGATGAATTTAAAGCTTTTAGAAATATAGCACGTTCATTTTGACCTATAATTTGTGAACTTTCAAATTTATATTTTATTTTATCACTAACAAATCTATAAAATTCTACAGAATGCTTTTCTAAAGAGTCTACTATAGAATCTAAAGATTTAGTATTTTTTTTAATAGATGATGATTGATTTATACTATTAATTTTTTTTTCGTATGTATCTAATAGCTGTTGTAATTCCCTACCTTCTATTTCTTGTAATTTTTTTATCAGGAGTCCTATTCTATCGAGTTTAGCTACTAGTCCCCTTTGTCCACTACTAAGTATTCTTTGACCGTAACTATCATAGCTCTCAGAGGATTTCAATATACCTTCAATTGTTTTAGTAATTGTTGGATAATCTAGAGCCTCAACGGAGATATTCCTGTAGATAGATGCATCAAGATGATCCTCCCAAAATTTATTTTCTGCGTCACTAATTTTTGAACCTTTATCTAGATTATTTGCAGCATCACCTTGTCCTTGAGATAATATTCCACTCTTTCTTAACGATTCTAATTGATTATCCTTCTTTCTATTCTTAAATACACTAATAATTTCAGGAATAGTTTTTTTAGTTATCTGGTATAGATTTTCAGAATTATCGACTATAATTCCCTTATTAGCTAATCTAAAACAACTATTAAGATATGTAACTACTATATCTATTAATACCGTATCCTTTTCCTCAGATTTATCAACAGATTTTGAAGCAGTAAACCAAGAATCAAAATAATTTTCAAATAATAGAACATCCCTACCTTTAGTTCCTTTAATATAGAATTTATCATTAAATTTAAAATATTGTTTGGTTCCTAAAGCTATAGTAATCTCATCAGCTGAAACATTTATACTTATATGTTTTATTTCTCTTTCATACAAGTCTTTATATTTTTCTTCTAATAATCCTTTGATAATAATCTTTTTAGACATAGAAATAACACCACCACCAATACCGATTGCTGCAAACGCAGGGATGCCTAAGACAACAGCACCTATCGTACTAGCTGTTACATATCCTAAAAACTTTCTCGCTCTTTTTAAGTTTTTGACAGTTTTACTTTCATATTTTCTATTCTTTTTTAAACTTTTCTTATATTTTTTATCTACAGAATCATAATCTTTAGCTCCTCCTTTCATATTATTTTCTTTTTTATAAGATTTTACGCTAACTTTATGAGGTCTTCCTTCTCCTTCAAATACCATATCATCTTCCGATACTTTCTTTTCCACTAAGCCATTATATTTAAGATTATTTGCATATACATCAGTTTCAAAGTCCCCATATGTTTCACATAACCATTTCCAAATACTAATCATTTTACTTTCATATGAACTAATCTGTTCTTTATATTCTTCAACTTCTTCTTTAGAAGACTTTCCTGATGAATTACCACTTGAAGACTTATCACTTGAAGCTTTATCACTTGAAGCTTTATCACTCGAAGCTTTATCACTATAAGAATTACTACCATAATCATCTAGAAAGCTACTCCTATAACTACTATTACTTCTCCTTAGACTATCATAATTTCTTCTGGAACTACTATATCCATAAAGGCCGTCACGGTAATCATCATCATCATCATAAAAATTCATACTATATATTATATAATATTTTATATAAATAATAAATTAAATAAAACGTCTTTCAATAATCTTCCACTTTTCTATATCATCCGTTAAATGTATATAAAAATTATCATTTTTTACTACTTCATATCTCTTATCAAAGGAAGTAATACCTTCATCTCTATTATAAAATATCATGGTTAATTTATTTTTAGTTATATTCAATTTACCTATACCATGGAAATGAATATGATTATCTGTATTACTATAACAAGCATTTATATTTAATTGCTTAGCTATAGAAAGGATCCGTTTCCCATAACCTTTATCTTTTTCTCTTATAATATTTCTTTCTATATGATCTGTTAATTCAATATAAGAATTTACTTCTGTTTTTGATTCTTTATGAATTTCACAAATACTTTCATTTACTTGTTCCAATAATAAATTTAATTCATGACGAATACATTCACCATTAGAAATCATATCTAGATACATTTTATTATTTTTTTCTTGATTTTCTTTAATTTTATTGATATGTTGTGAATGAATACGATTAATATTCATAATCTTATTAAACACATCAGTTATGTGACTATGAACTCTTTTAATAACTAACTCGGAAACAATATTAGATTGTTGTAATATATTTGCTTCATATAGTTTAATTATATACTGAACAGCCATTTCAACCATATGAATATTCATACCTGTATCACTTATAAATACAATTAACTTGTCTCCAATAACTTCGCTATCAATATACTTACGCTTACATATTCGACTTCTATAAGAGAATAATATGCCAAACTTCATATTTTGTGCATCAAGATCTCGTATAAGCTTAGTAGTTTCATCACTAGGAACACAAGAATCATAGTTTTTCCAATCAACCATAATATGTTGGATAAGATGATTATTAATAGTTAATATACAGTCACCGGATTTTTCTATTCCCGATGTATCAGTATAAATTATTTCTGAATTACGTTTCTGAAATAATTCAGATGAAAAAATCTCAGCTAATTTTCCATTTTTAGAAGAGTTACCTCCCGTTTGGAATGGTTGTAAATAACTAGAGAATTCATCTATCTTATCACAGCAAGAACATTTAGATATATTAGGAACAATAGAATTAGACACATTATAACCTAATCTAAGTAATGACAATATATTATCAGGGTTTAGTTTAATATATTCTTCTAATTGTTTATCAATAATATTAAATGTATGTTGTCTATCGTCTATATTTAATACAATATTCATTTATTTATATAAACCTAGTCTATATATGTTTAAATAATAGATTTATAAAAATAAAATAATTAATTAGTATATATGGCAACCATAGAGTGTAAGATAGATCTTATACCCCCTCAAAATAATTATGAAGAACTATATACATCTAACAATAATAATAATAATAAGGTATATAAGTGTAGATCAGGGTATAAAACAAACCCAGATATTAATAGTATAATTATTAGAGATAGTCCAGATGCTACGCCTTGTAGTACAGTTTTATCCACACCTACATTAAGATGTAATAAAGAATCTTTCTATATGCCTTATATTATTAGACCAGATAATAGCACTAACTTTCAGTGCTCAACTGATCCTACTAAAGAGAATCCTTCACCTGCACAAATCAAGCAATGTTTATTAGAAAATACTAAACACGATATAAATTCCCTTAGAAAGGAATGTAATAAAGTAAATGGTTGTAGTTTTCAGAGATATAAAGGTGATTATTTTAAAAAAGAAGATAAATATGAGTATGGACAAAAAACAGATAAAAGCAGTTGGAAAATTATATCATTTGAAGAGGCTAATAAACTCTTTCCTAGAGCAGCTAGAAATGCGCAAGATGATGGCCCTAATGAAACTTTATGTTGGCCTGAAGCATCTGTTCCTAGATTCAATAACATGCAGTATATAAATGATAGTAAAACCACAGATCAGATTAAGGATGAGACAATTGATTATAGATGTATAAATTTAAATCATATTAGCTTAAAAACCCCTACGAGCTTACCAGATCCCCCCATTAGTGATAATAAAGAATGGACTATAGATAATTTTGAAAGAGGAGAATTAAACTCAGATATGTATTATCCATGGTATATTCCTAATATGGGTTATACTATATCTAAAGATGGTAATCCATATATAGGAACAAGTATATATGATACAATAAAGAATATTGATGGAGGACATAAAAATTCAATAGCAAATAACGAAACAAATCAATATTATCCAGGGGGGATACCGACTGAATCTATAACAGATTTTACATATACGTGTAATAATGACTCTTTCTTTGATGGTAATGTCGTAGCAGAAGGGGATAATAATAATATATTTTATGGCGATCCCACTATCAATATGCTAAACTTAACGGGTTGTAGAATGAATAAATGTGAGATGAATAGTAATAATGATAATGAAGGTATCTATAAGAATAGATTTATTAGTATATATGAATTAGATGAATCTGCTATATCTACACCTCCTACGTGTGATTCATCTATAGCAGGTAAAGATGGTCAAAGCTTCTATACTTGTAAAGCTAATCTAGAACAATTCGGTATATATAAAGGTGATGGCTGTCAGGGAAATATTATAGGTGATATAAAAGACTATAATATTTCAGAACTACAATGTAATTATTGTGGAGCTTTAGAATCTAAAGATGATTGTAATAATAATGATAGGTGTTATTGGTTTCAATCAGCAGGAGAGTCTTTATCTGAATGTAGAAATAAATGCAAATCTAGAGAGACTCTGGGTGATTGTGAACAATTTTATAAAGGCAATGACTTCCTATTATCAGATACACTTTATGATTTTGATGGGCGAGATAATAGATGTACTTGGATCCCTGACTATATTAATAGTGATACAAGTGAAAGTTCTACAGAGGGTACCTGTAGAGATAAATCCACACCTTGTTTTCCTACTACAAACGTAGAAAATGGTGGACCTTGTAATATACAAATACCTTCCAGAAGTTCACCACTTAGGGGTACGGCTTATAATAAAAGATGTTATCTAAATCAATCAGAGATAGAGCTATATATGGATGATCCTTACTGTGGTAAGAATAGTATAAATAAATATGAAGAAACTTGTGGAATTAAAGAACATAGTGAATGTTATTTAGATAATTGTAAACAAGCTTCAATACCGTATAAATGTATATCTGACGGAGAACCTTATATTGATGGAAAAAATACTAAAGTTTATAAAAGTGATAGCGAATGTTCTCAATATACATCACCTACTGAATGTGCTAATGAAAAAGGATGTATGACAATATCTAATAGAGATATATGTAAAGCCAAAAGTATAAGAGAATTATTAGAGAGTAAAAATTATGATGTATCATCGTTAAAAGATGTATGTAAACCTTTAAAAGCACAAGTACCGGTAAATTATGATCCAAATTTATTAGAAGAAGAAGATATAGATCTAGCAAGTTATTCAGAAAATCACAATGTAGATACACCATTCATAACTAGTCGTTATCTATGTGACATCTGTTCTATTAGAGATAAAGATATAAAAGAGATAGAAGATAGACAAAATAAAAAAGGAATTAATGATAATTACTATATAAAACCCGAACAATTTAATAAACAAGAATATTGTGAAAATTCAATAGATATGTATAATAAATTAGAAGATATATCACCATGTATATTTAGAGATAATAAATGTATTAGTCGGTGTAAACACGCTACAGAAAGTATAACTTCTGAAAGTTTATCTAAACATAATATAAAACAAGCTAAAGATATATGTAATCAGACATTACAATTTAGTGAAAGTCCTAGACATGATATTAAATTTCCTAATATTTCAGATGATATAGATGAAGACTACTATAAAGATATGTATTGTAGTTGGGATGGATTTGAATGTCATAATTCAATACCTTGTAAAGAAGCACAGAGGACTAGATGCGAAGATCTGGGATATGATTGGTATGTAGGAACTGCAGAAAATATAGCGGATCAAAAAAATGAATTATCAGGTGATAATAATGATATATTATCAGTCGATCCTCCTATAAAACATAAAGGAGATGGAAAACCTATTATGGGTGATAGTCAAGGAATATGTATATTTCCAAATACTGATAGCACCTTTATTGGTGCTCCAGCAGAGTATCGTATTAAAGATATATTTAAAGGCCATCAAGGAATTGTATTACGATGGAAAGAATTTGGCACTGATTGGACTAGAGATCATAGTCTAAATAGAAGATTTAAAGGAAACGCTGGTAATACACGGGGTGATATGAGTAATTGTGTAATTGACTCTATAAGTAAATTAACAGGAATTAACGATCTTAAACCATATAACTATAATACACATATAGAAGATAAAGACTTAGGAGATAATCTTATATTTATACCACTAGATATAAAAGGCAATGAAACAGATTCCGAGATAATGGATAAAATTAATATATCTTTAAGGTCATATGAATATTATGCTATGAATGGTGATTATATTGTATCTGCTAAAACAATATTAGAATGGACTAATGAAAATTATATGGATTTATGGTATAAAAATGGAAGAATTACACCTCCGGGTGATTCAGAAACAAGAAGTTCTAAGATATATAATTATGGGGGATATTTATACTATAAAACTGGTTATGTAGAAGGTGAAGATATGCATAAATTATCAGATGAATCTTCTGCTACTTCTACTGATGGTAGTGATGGTACTATTAGTGATAATAGTGAAGATTTTAGTGGATTAATTAAAAATCGTAGGCTTAAGGATGATGTGATGATGTGTAATGTAATTTATGATTTAAGAGGAATAATTAATATAATACCTGTTATAAATGGACACGCTTTGCTAGAGATACATGAGTATAAAATAAATCCTGGAACAGGAGGAATTACATTTAAAATGTATCCAAAAGATCCAAAATTAGATCAAAACTTTTCTATAGAGACATACCAAAGGTTTCAATTTATTTCATTTATAGGACCTGAGATATTTGATAATGAAGAAACTAAATCAGAAGAACAAATTATAATGTATAGAAGAAAAACGATGTTAGATGGTATACTTGATCCACGTCAAATACATACCGAAAACCCAGCAACTTCTAATTATGATATGGATGGTGGTAATATTACGTATATAAAAGTAGATGCCAGCCTAACTATAAATGAAAATAAAGAATTTATAATATGGAGTCTAGGTCAGGTCACATCCTATAGATTCACCTTAGATTCGAGAACTTATACCTCTCAAGAACTAAAAGATACTCTAAACAAAAAAATAAAAGATGCTGACCAGCGCACCAACTTAGAATTACCTGATGAAAGAATCAATGATATATCTATATATAAAGTAGACGGAAATTTATTACCAATAATTACTTACACAGATGGACGAACCTATCTCAATCCATCATTTGGAGAAGGTGATCTAGATAGTAATGGATCTGCCAGTGATAGTGATTTGGGTTATTTATGGAAATATGGAGATACATCTGAACAAATTGATAATGATAAGAATAATGCAAATGAAAATCGTAAAAAATGGGCTGGATATAACCAAAATATATTTAGTTACCCTTATTACTTCCAGGATGCATCAGGATTTGGGGGATATCAGGTAAATCCCATGAGTGGCACTGTGCATACGATGTACCTGCGTCCTGGCGCAATAGTTCTGGAAAATGACCAGCCAGTGGCAGAGTGGCAGGCTGGGAATCAGAATCTATCTGTAGATGACTGGAATGCCTCAAGAGGGGATGAGCAAGGCAGCCACGGTATACTTGGAATTATAGGAGTAGTAACAAAGGATTTATCCACAGAGGGGGAGAGCACTAATGTAGAAGTAATTTGGTTGGATAGAAATAGTTTAACACGAGCCCGGGTAAGAAGAGAAGGATTAATCATTATAAATAGAGACTATATTGAGACATCTAATCGGGTCTTACTAGCCAGTATATGGAGAAGTGGTGTCGATGCCAATGCCGATGCCGATACTAATAGTAAATGGACTGAAATACTGACCAGACCTCCTCCTATTCCTACAGTCAAGGGAGGTTATGGTAGTTTATACGAACCCTTTATAAGTGAATCAGACTATATGTATTGTATAGGTAATATAAGTGCAGATAATCTAACACCAGGTGATATCAGAAGATATATAAATCCAAATTATCTAGACTATTCTGTAAAATATGATAAATATAAGAATATTAATAGCGAAACATTCAGTCTAAAGGGTGTATACTATATAGATAAACAAGGCTATACAGGAGAAAGTAATGATAATTACCTTACTAAGTGTTCGGGTTCATATGAGTCATTTAAATTTAAAATATTAAGCGGAATAGGAGGTGTTTCTGATGATTTAAACTCTTTAAGAAAAAAAGTCTCTCTAACTAATAACCCTATAATGAATTTATTAAGGACTTATTCTGATAATAAAAATATGGAAGAAGTAGATAGAAAAATAATACCCAATGATATAAGAAAAGGATTACTATGGTCTATGACACGTCCAGTCCACCCTGCTTTTGGTGATCTAATATATGATCCAGGTAACTCAAGTATAAAAAGCCTAATAAATGATGGTACCAATAAGACTGATATAAAAGGTGTCAATCTACCTTTTTTAGGAGTTAATAATCAAAGAAGGGAAGCCCAAGTATACAATATATATAAAAAACACTTATTAGATCCTTTCGGTGGGAAGACCCAAGATGATATCCAAACGGAAGTTTCTGGCAATGAATTTGATAACTTTGTAAATTGGAATAACTTATTAGGATATATGGGTGGAAATTATAATAAAATTATTCTCTATAAAGATTTACCAGCACCTACGCCTAAAAATGGTTGGTGGGATGATGAAAATGAAAGTTGGAATACCGATTTGAATCAAATCTTAGAAAATAATAGAAATAATAAATATTATAAAAGGAACTATTATAATTATATATATTTAACTCCTAATAACAGTGAATTTGATGACGCTCAACGTAATAATATAGATGATGAAATTATTACAAATGAAAATAAAGATAAGTTAGTACAAAATAATGCTACACCTAATATAAATATTCTAGCATTTATACATGTAGCTGATTCAGGAGAAGATAACTATCTGCAATACTATCATCCCGGAAAATGGGTAGATCCACCTTCACCTAGTTCTTGGCCTACCTCAACATCAGCTCCTGGTGGATTTGGCGACTGGTCTAAACCATCAGTTGTAGATCCTAGTGGAAGACTAATAGGTGAAACAAATAGGGAATTACAACGACTGAAACAATTATTTGGAAATAATTTAAGTTCAGAAGATATAAATTTACAACCTATACCTAGTATTTTAGGAGATATACAGAAAGATAAATATTTTAATATTAGTTACCCAGATGGAACCGGGGATATTGGTAATCTTACACAAGATAACACTCATCCACATAGGAAACCAGGTGAATTATTGAGTGAAAAACAGCATGGGGCATGGCCTTCAAACTCACTCTTGTATGGTGAGAATTGTTCTAAGTTGAGTAAATATATGGATAATATTTGGGTTTCTAAAGAAGAAATTCCTGAAACGGCCGCAGTTTGGAATTATACACTTAAGCAAGATGCGGATTGGCAGGCAGGCACAGACACACCGATAAAAATAGGGTGTGATCACAATACTCTCTTCAATACAAACCAGTGGCCACAGAAATATGGTCCTTGGTGTCGCGCGGGCAACATAAAAATACCCGCAAAACACTGGTACCAGAATGATGTATACCCATGCGACTGCATAAGCTGGTCGTTAACACCGTATGAACCAGGGAGCGTAAGTTATACTACTTTGGGTAATAAAATAAGGGATAGTACTGTAGACACCGGTTATACAGAAAGACCCTCTGCATTACCAGGATTCGACAACCTTGCCAACAACGAAGCAGAGTGGAATAGACTTAAAGAATATATAGACAAAACAATAAAATCACCTAGTAATATAAATCAGTTTGCAAGCCTACAAGGTTTAAAAGATTATTGGCATGATAGATGTAAAATACCAGTAGATATTAGAGATCAAAAAACTAATTATGAGCAACTCAATACAAAAATATTTAATATATCAGACCCTGGACGCACATTTAAAGCGGTCAGTGAAATTCATGACGGACAACAAAGACCATTTAGATTTATTAATGCACCCGCACTTTATCCTTTTGGATTTCCGATTAATTCACCCTCGCCGATTGACTTATTAAAATTTGATACAACACCCGACAATGTTCTGAAAGGGAGTGAGTTAGAGAAAGTACCTCAGTTAATTAGTTTTGGCATCCCCCCCTTGCCTGGTGGCACTGGCTACAGCATCGAAGGGGAAGTGGGCCTGCATGAGGGCTTCACTGCTACAGCCGAGGATCTAACAAGCCTGTTGGTAGAAGAAGAAGATGATGAAAATATTAGATTTTCAGGAGACTTTTCGGATACGTCTTCCTTTAACTGCCCAACAGGTACGCCAGCACTGTCGCCCCCTCCGTACCGAGGCTTCAATGCAGATTGGGCTGAGCGCCTGAACCGACAAGGGGACATCCCGCTGGTTGGTGACTCTATGGAAGATACGGATGGTGACACCTTAGTTGCGGTAGATATAAATAAGTTTGGTCAAAGAAACACGATCGATGAACGCCTGGCGCCCTATTGGGTTGACCCATCTGCGACCCCACGATACTGTCCCCCAATAAAGGGCAAGTGTATAGGTGAAGATGGACCCACCAGCTACGCCAAGAGGATAGGCGTTGAAACTCGTGACATTTGTCGCAACTTTTGCGACATTCACCCGGATTGTATGGGATACACCTACAGCTACCCTAATAACGGCACATGTGTAATGCACGGCTCGGGGTTCGTTGTAGATGATGTATGGACTATAAAGGAAGAGACAGCATCCAAAATCACCGATGTAGGCGCTGGCAGCGAGTACCTTCAGGAGTTGAACACCAATTTTGCAAATCTTTACGGCGCTGAGACTGCAGCTGCGCTAGAAGAATCATGGATATGCTCGACTGTAAAAGGGTGGGTAGAACCGGAGGAAATAATTAATGAATTAAAATATGAAGTGAAGACTGCAGAATACATGAGGGGCGGTCATTGGCAAAATCCGAGGATTTTGAAGGACCAGCTAGCCAGTATGAACGGTGGCCTGAGCCCGGATGAGCTGCTATCACCAGAGCAGGGTGAGTCTACGCTACATGACTACTATGATACTAGTAATCAAAAAGATACATATCCTGTTTGGTTAAATATTCCAAAAATTATATTACCAGATATGGCTCAGCAACCAGAATCGATATATAAGGACAATGGGACTTGTGGAGCACTACTAAACTATGTCCCTAACACTACTACTCAACCTACTACTACAATAAATAGAATATCTCTAGATAATTGTAGTTTACCTTTATTAGATAAAAAGGGGGCAAATAATAAACAAACCTGGAACACTAATTTAGTATATAATACTATGGAAAACTTCAAGGAAACTACTAGTGATCTAACTATAAGAGATATATGTCCTCATCTATGTCAAACACAATATAAACCACCCGGTGTTTCACCTGATAATATAAATACATTTACAGTCCCACCAACTGAGCCAGGTACATCAGTTATGGAAAGTAGTAGTATTCTATCGAATGTACTTTATGATATTGATGATCCTAGTTTAAACTCATTATGGAAGATACCAATAAAGACTGATTGGCAAGGTAAAACACAAAGTATTATGTTTCCTAAATATCTAAATGGTGAAAATCCTTGGAGAAGTTATTATATAAGAATAAAATCTAGGTCAAGTGAGTCTAAAGTTTTAAAACATTTATTAACTAACACTGGAAAAGAAACACTGCATACATTTTATCTACCTCCTTCGCCTCCACCCCCTACAGGTTTATCAACATGTCCTACAGATAACAAGCCTACCGAATGTATTTCAAAAATGGATTCTGAGGGAGTTCTTAGCACAGGTGAATTAGTTGAGAATATTTCTAACTATAATTGCAGAAATGCGATACTAAGAATAATAGATGCTGAGTGTTTGCAGGACCCTGCGTCAGCAAGTCCTACAGGGTTTATAAATTGTATTAATAAGGGGAGCCATGCAGATATAATAAAGCAATATTGTACCGGAGATGACGAACCTATAATACAAAGCACAAGCCCTAGTCCTTCTAACAGCATATATGCGATATACAGTGTTAAACAAGACAGATTAGACCCCTGGATAAATTTATCTCAAGAATCAGAACCTGCTAATTTTTTGGGAAGAGTAAAGAATGTACCTACAGAATATAACCCATATGAAACAGACAATAATTGTTCTGTAGCAACAGATCCTTTAGTTACATTTAAAAAGATTAATCCAATTGATAAACTAGAATTTTTTAAACCAAGATATGGTGCTCAAGGAATATCACATATATTTAAACCAATGAAAATTTCTGATGATAAAGATTATGGATGTATAAGAGAAGATATTATGAATGTAACAGATGATTTCTTTGATCTTTCTTGTAATACTAATTCTGTATATAATATTGAACGAGATAAATTTGTATTAATTAATCTAATTATTGAAGAATCTATCAAGAAAGGAGAATCTGATAGTCTAAACACAAGTGATAGAACTAAATTAGTTTTAATGGATGAAGAAGAATTAATAAATAAAGCAATAAATTTAAAACTAGATTTAAAGCGTATAAATGAATATACAAAGCCTAGGTTAGTTAGTAAAGTAAAAGATATTTACGATTTAGATAATAAAAGATTTGAAAAATGGAATGACTTAGAAAATATATATCTTAACATAGAAGATAATGAACACCCTGATTATATACCTAAACTAGGTGTAAAAGAATGGGATTTTGTAGGGTGTGGAATAGATCATAATAATATAGATAAGACAAAGTCATTCCCTTTATGTAAAGATAAATATCCTGGACTATGTGGAAAAAATAAATCTTTATGTAATAGTTTAGATAATAAGGTAAGACTAGCTATTATAAAAGACTGTCCTGAGACTTGTAGCTCTCAATTAGATAATTTAACTGATTTTGAAAGTAGACAGTTAGGAGATCTATCTATTTGTACTGGTCAAGGAAGATGTAGATCAGTAATAGATGAGGACGCTTCTAATCTACTACCTGTATGTGAGGAAACTTCTGTTAGAGAATTTGGAGATAATGATAAGTGTAAAAATTTTAAAAATGTTTCAACAGGTAGTTGTCAAAGTGGAGATGACTCTGAATGGTGTGATAGATATAGATGTAAGAGTATGATAGGATGTGAATATTCAGAAAAAGTCCCTAGACAATGTATATTTAGAAACTACATAGATCATGATTTAAATTTCCGCGAATGTAGCGATTATAACGGTATATGGGTGGGTAGAGAAAGTTCTTCTGGTGCTTGTAAGATACCTGAGTATATAGATAATAAATATACTAATAAATTAGAATGTAATACAGCGGGGGGGGTATTTATCGATGAAAAAGAATCTAGTTGTACATATAATTCTACTAATTGGTTACCATTAGAAGACCCATGTAAATTACCTTATAATGATGATCTAAATAAAATGAAAAAAGAAGATATTGAAAAAAAATATAATGAATTATTAGGAGGAAAAAGTTTAAAGATATTAGACCTAAAACCAGAATGCCTTTCGGGTGATGAAGATTGTAAACAAGGGAAAACACATCCAAACGTATTTAAATTAACAGTAGATGATGCAAGTGATATAAAAATAGGTAATTATATAAATATTAATTATGATGATTTTGGTGATAGTTGTCAACCATATATATTAGGTTATTCAGTTGTATTAGATGTAAGATCTAAAAAGTATATATATATTAAAGGTCCAAGTCAATCATACTTATTAGAGCAAGATCCCTTAAATAAAAATAAATATGATATAGGTGATAACTGTAAAATAGATCAAGTATATTCAGCTAAAGGCAGTTCTTCAGATAATGAAGATAAAGATAAACAACAATGCATATCAAAAGATAGAACTAATGGTAGTTGCACCTATATAGAATCTGAAGACCCCGAATATCAATCTGGTGAATGTAAGTCTTGTTCTCTTATAACAACACGTAATGAATGCGTTGATAAGAATTATACTTCATCATGTGGTTGGGGTGAAATCAGAGATATTTGTGAAAGTATAGGAGATATAGGAGAATGTAATGATATGTATATAGAAGGATGTTATTGGGATAAGTCAAGGGAGATGTGTTTATTAAACGAAATGCGACGTGAACAAGGATGTATGAAGTGTAATGATATTAAACACAAAAATACGTGTGATACATTATCTAATTGTTATTTTGAAAGAAGAGAAAGTAGACTTACTGGAGGGCAAAGAGAGGTTTCTGTAAATGAATTTCATGGAACATCACTCGGTGAATGCCGATCTTGTTCAGATGCCTTCCCTGGAGAGGGTAAAATAAACGATAGTTCCATGAAAGATATGGCTGAAAAGTGTAATACTCTATCATCAGGTAAATGTCAATGGAGAAATGATATAGGTTCTGATGTATTTAGATGTAGAGCAGCAAAACCATATCCATTTATATATGAATGGGTGTGGTATAATAAAATATTATTAGCCTGTATAATAATTACTATATATATATGGTATAAGACACCATTCAAAGCTGGTGGGTATTTAAAAACTTTTCTCCTAGTTTTGTTTAAACTATATATATTGATAACTGTGATATCTTGTTTTTTATTTTACCCAGGTGTTACTAGAGCTGATGGATATAGCGAATGCTCCAATGGAAAGAATACGAAAAATAATCCAGAATATACAAAAGAGAAGTGTATTAGTGAAGGTAATAAATGGAATGTTATTCGTAACTATTACTATCAACCACCACCAAGTAAGAATGATTATTTTTCATTCTTAAGAGATTTATTCTTAGAAGAAACTTCTGACCCTGATAAAAATCCTGGTGCTCAATGGCCTACAAATCTATATGATAGTAATTGGGATGATAAAATAATGGATAATACGGTATTGAGAAGTATAGTAGATTTAGAATTATGGCCTAACTCTCTAAACTGGTCTGAATATTTATTATGGAAACCTATAAGAGGATGGAATTATCTAATGAATGCTAACCAAGATAGTTCTTTATTATTTATTACAGGGATATCTTTCTTTACTTTAGTAGGTCTATATGGATTAACTTTAGGAATATCTCTAAAAGAAGTAAATAATAAAAATCTTAGACAACAGATAAAAAATATGGAGGGTATAAGAATCTATAGTACTATATTAACATTGGTTATAACAATCTTATCTATAACCATACTAGTATATCTATATATCCTTAGAAAGAGTTATCACAAGGCTATAATAGAAAGTGATAATCAATTATATTCAGATCATAAGAATAAAAATCAAACATCTAAACCTACAGAAATTAATAAAAAAACTAATTTAGTAAAATATTATGGAAGACAAGAAAAAGAACCTATAGATAATAGTATATGGAATTTATTATACTCTACAAAGAAGAAAGATAAATCTGGAAACAATATACATGTGTGTCCTGTAGGCTGTCGTCTAAATGTATCTAGAGATTTAGGTAATATGCCTAGTTCTGGAATGATTAATTTTGCTGGAACAGACTATAATATATTCCCTACACCAGTTGACTATCCTGCCTGTGGAGATACACGTAGTTTATTTTCATTTACTAATAGTACCCTATATCCAGATGCTAAACTAGATATAGAAGAGTATGATCATACAGAACCTACAAGTAGACAACGATGGAAATATTATGACGGAGTTACCGGAGTTGGATATATTTGTCCTCCTAAACAAAGATATACAAAATGGCCTTACGATAGTATATGTAGAGATGAAAGGAACATATGTAAATCAAGCAAAGATTTTAAAATAATAGATCCTGGAAATAATCATGGTCACCCTGAATCTACACCCCCTACTGCTGGTAGATATACTATAGGTGATAAAGATACACCTATTCCTCCAGGGTTCAAAGATAAACTAGATGGTATTTGTGAAATAAATAGACAAAAATACGGAAGATGTGATAACTATGATGATAGTGATAGTCTTAAACCTACATTATCTATTGATGGATATAAAGAAGGTGTAAAAAATACCATAATAGGAGTAAATTGTAGTTATCCTACAGGGTCAAACAGTAATTCTAGTTGTCCCTTCCCTGAAGAAACGACATACTCATCCGGTAGTGAAGAAATAACTAGACAACCTATTAAATTATGGCAATATATGTTTGATGGTATTTTTAATACATCTCCCAGTGAACCAGTTCCTAGAAGACTAAGTAAAGCACGTAAATTAAATTGGCAAAATCAAGTAAGATATGATATAGTTGACCAGAACTATTTTAAAGATAGACCAAATTAATTTCTATTAAATAAAATATAGCTTAAATATATGGGTGATAGTGAATCTAGTGAAACTACTAAACTTACCGAAGATAATGATAATATATGTAGTAGTGATGAACCATATACCATGAATATAATTACTGATAGTAATGATAACTACTCCTATACTATAGTTCCTAATCAAGAAAATATAGATAGTCCAGTAGTTAGCACTAGTGAAAGAGGATTAGCTTATACTAAATTAAATGAGTTAGGATGGTATAACCCTTTAGATGAAACAAGTTCAGATAGATATAGTAAACAATTCATAGAAGATCAAGAACTAACTAAAGATGTATTTACAAATAATGATATACATAAAATACATAATTGTTATATTACACGTAGATGTGAAGGAACAGATAATAATCCTACTAAAATTATAGACTATCATTGCAATCAACAAATTCCTTACGAATCAAATTCAATTGTAACGAGTATAAATAGACCTGTAGACCCGCCTCTATATATGAAACATACACTAAATAATCCTATATTTAATGGTGATAAAGGATATGTTCGGTGTGAACAAGGTTACGTATTTAATAAGTTAAGATATGATAAGAATTCTCAAGAAGAATATGCTACAGCTAAATGGATAAAAGATGGTAGTAAACTATGGTGGGTTAAACCAAATACTAATCAGATAGGTACACCTACTATTCACGAATTAGATAGTAATTGTGTCCCTGATAAATGTAGAGAAACTGTAGTGGCTGATAGTATATCCCATTCTTATGATCCATTAACAGGAGGTCACACAGATGAACCAATAGTCGTAAATTGTAATGATGGATATATGTTTAATCATGATTTATTACATCAAGGAGGTAAAGTTAAATGCGACTATGATCTCAATATAGAAGATCCTAGTAAACCTAATAATATGAATTGGTATATCCATGATGATCGTCTAGATGACATGTGTAGACAGCATAATACAATAGAAGAATGTATGGGTTTACCACCTACTATTCCCGCTCCTACCTATAGTCCTTATAGTTTTATAAATATCCCATCTGAAGAGGATAAATATCTATATCAGATAGAAAAAGATATAATTAATGGTTATGATATAGCTATAGGTTGTCAATGGCAAGAAGGTAAAAGTATTAGTTTAGATGATAATAAAATATCATCTATTCCTTCGCAATGTAGATTTAGAAAAAAAATAGACAGTAGTGAATACGAGGAGCCTATTTGTCTCCCTATATATTGTCCTGAAAAAGATATACCTAACTCAGATAGAGATGGTTATGGTACAAATCATCCATTACCAGGTCCATTACATGAAAAGAAAGGTAAAGGAGAATGTTATACAATGGATGGAACAAAGGTGGATATAGATAATGTTCAAGATTGTTTATGTTATCAACATCAATCTTGTAGAACTTGTGCGGCTGATGATAATTGTCAATGGTGTGGAGGAGATATATCTAAGTCACCTAATTCTACACCAGGCTGTTACGCATCAAAGACAACCTATCCAATATGTAGAAATGATTCAATAAAACAAAGTGGAGGTGGTTCATGTAAAACAATTAAGACAACTAACGGGAAGAGAGAATTAAAACCTAATTGGGATAGAGACTGGACTAAACAAACTAAAGAAAATTGTGAAAATGAACATAGATGCATAAATCTAGAAACTAACCAAGATGTGGCACCTTCACCACTGGGAAGTGATTCAAATAAATCTAGATACGTATCAATACAAGGGATCAAAGACAACTATTATGAAAAAACAACCCCTGGGATAGATATTAGTGATAGGCCTACAGAGTTTATATGTAATGCTTGGAATAATAAATGGGTTACTTCAGAAGATTCCATAGGAGATATAGAAGAAAATGTATGTATATTCAGTAAAAATAAAGTCAAAGATAGCGCATTATATAGCCAAGAATCTATAGATCTACCCTTACATAAAAGTAACGATAAAACATATCATATATCAACATCTCCATATTATTGTAAGCCTACTGAATCAGATACTAGAGATACATGTTATAGTAATGAAAATTATGAAGAATGCATAGTTAATGGATGTTTATGGACCGAAAATAACCTAAGTGATTCAATTATAAATTGGTCTGCTCCCGATCTAAGTGAAGATAGTAATAGTTATACACCATATAGTGATATTATACGGATAATGTCTAATATTGAAGGAAGTTGTTATCTATGTAGTGATAATTCTAACAATAAAACACTTACAGGGAATAATGACGGAACTTGTACACTTCTACCTATTAGTAACCCTTCTAAAGATGCATATTTCTTAGCTAAACGTAGTAAAGATAGTTATAATAGCATTGATAAAGCTTACAGTAAAGAATATATCGATATATTAAATCTAGAAAAAGAATCTATAGCTATAGATGGTAGTGTAGAAGGTAAATGTAAAATTCAATATATTGATAAAGAAACTTTTGGTATAAACAACCCATATAATATCATGAATGAAGTTAGTTCAAGAATTCTAAATAATGAACAATATACAAATAAAAATGCTATAAATTGTATAAAACCACCGGATACAGAAAATTTCTTTAGTGATGGATTTAAATACTGCGATGTTCATGATAGTTATAGTGACTGTGGTGGAAATCCTACTGTTCCATTTTCTTTGTATAAAGGTGAACAGGGATTAGATAATATGGGTAATAAAGAATATTGCCCTATGGGTTCTGAAAGATGTAGTACTGAAAATCAGAAATGTCTAAGAATAAATACAGGGGATGATGAGCCTAGAAATAGAAATCTAATAACATCTCAGATATCAGAACCTACTAGTATATATCAAGAAAAAAGAGAATTTTATAGTTTATCAGGTAAAACTCTTAGTGGGATTAAAGAACAAAAAGAAGATGAATGTTCTAGAATAAATATAAATAACATTGATTCCATAAAATATAATGGAACTGAAAAATATAGCGATCTAAAGTTTACCACTTGCTCTATAGGTAGGTCTAATTCTAATCATAAGAAGAAAGTATGCGAGTTAATAAATAAGAAAAATAATGTAACAGAAGAAGATACAACCCATTGGGGAAAATTTTGTGTAAAGGAAAATCAAAAAATACCAATGAAACATATATGTGAGATGAATGAAAGAGATAGTGATACAGGTCAGAAAATTCGGATATGGACTCAAGATAAAGGGGACGATGGTTGGAATGGTATATGTTATAATATAAGCACTCCTACAAATCCTTCACCTATAGATGAGTCTACATTATGTAATATTGAAGAAGGATATACACCTGAATCTGAATATAATTGTATAATATCAGTGCCTTCAGATACAGAAAATACTATTATAGCTAATATTTGTGAAAGTTGGGAAACACCTGGATATACTAGTGATAATAAGTATATATACTATGATATGCAAGGACCTCTTCGAGAACACGGTATAGAAATGACGCCAAAATGTTCACCCGGACTAGGTAGATCTCCATTAGAAACTGTAACAATAGGAAGCAGGAGAACTGAAGAAGAGTGTACATATGATAATAATGAATATTCACAAACATATCAATATAGTAATAAAAGTTTTTGTCCAGATCCAGTATACTATATACCTGATAGACCATTAAGATGGACTGGGGGTGAACTTAAACAAGGGGACGGAGATTGGGAAAGTGACTGTTCAGCTAGTATACTTAGTTCATGTCCTGTAAAATGTGATGGACAATATGGGGGAGGTGGAAATTATACTTGTCACTATAATAACCACGCTGAAGATGTTTGTAGTCATGTGGAGAATACATTTAAAGATATAGATGACTATGATACACAGAAAAAAAGATGTGAACATTTTCCTAATTGTTCATATAAAAGAAATGATGATATTAAAAATTCTGAGTGTATTTCTAGAGCTACACCGGGTAGTAATCTTATAAAAGGACAGGCTGAATGGTTGGGTAATACCTGTTATCTACTAGATAATGATACCTTCTCACACGGTATATATAATCTATCAACCTTAAATGAATATTTCCGTCCTCTAGAAAGATTGTTTTTATTTTTCTTTATATTGATTCTGTTTGCTATGTTATTTAGATATATGGGGATATATGCTAGATTAGTAGGATTAATTAGAAATATTTTTGGAGGAGTATCTAAATCTGTAGTAGCTGGAACAGGTAAGCTACTCTATGACTATACTTTCGGGTTAATGAGGTTAATAGTTACTAAGAAATGGAAATTATTAAAAATAATAATTTTTATATTAGTAGTAATATTTGTTATTTATTTGTATATAACTTACTGGAAAAACCAAAATGTTAGAGATTATATTTCATATTCAAAGGAAGATATAATAAAAATAAAACAAAATATAGAATACGATAAAGATAGTGTTAAGGATAATATAAGTGGAGATAAGATAAATAATTTAAGGAAGTATCTAAATCTATCTATTATAATAGGAATTATAGTATTAATTTTAGTAATTAGACCTCTCATCACATTTTATAAAGAAGGAGGTGTTCGTGTCCGTTATCAAAATTCTAAAGAGTGAATAAATAAGAAATCCTCAATAATAAACTATATTACAATTTGGACACACTACCATTAAATTATCATGATTACTATTACCTCCCTCTTGTAATGGTATTTTATAATTTAAACTAGTGTATTGTATATCTTTAGGTAAAATAAAATTACCACATTTTCCACATCTTGATCCTTGATTTTGCAATAACATTAAATTAAAGTCATAATTTTTCTCTTGTTTATGTTTATCAAAAAATGATAAATCATATAAAGGTTTTTTCTGAACTTCATAAATCTGTTTAAATGTATTATAAATAAATAATTCTTCAAAATTCATTAGATAGATGAATGTTAACCATACTAAAATAAATACAGCAAAGTATATCTGTTCTTTTGTTTCTCTTGGATACCATTTATGCAAATAATAATAACATACACAGACAAATATAACTAATAATAGTGAAAACATATATATTAATTAGTTATTTTAAATAACACCGTCTACAAACGGCTACATATTTATCGACAGATCCAACATCTATTGTCTGTGATGAATTAATTATTTTTTTAGAGAATATACCTAATGACCCATCTTTACATATTGAACATAAAGCTTTTAATTTAATAATATTATCACAAATAGGTAATAATTGATAAATCTGACCAAAATTATGTCTGTCAGAATCACCATCTAACCCTATAACAATCACATTTTTATGAAATGTTTCTACAGATAATTTCACAAATTCATATAAATCCAAAAAAAATTGTCCTTCATCAATAAAAATAGTATTTGCTAATTTAAACTCTTCAGTTTGTAATTGAGATAATAATGTATTGGTAGTTTTTGCTTCAATATATGATTCATCATGAGTATATATACCTGATGAACCATATCTAATATCAATCGATGAATTATAAATAACATAGGTTTGTTGGATTGTTTGCAGTCTTTTAACTCTGCGTATTAATTCAGAGGTTTTCCCTGAATACATACATCCAACAATTAATTCTAAAGACATCTTTTTATTTACTTGTTTAGATAATTTTAAGTTAAAATTTAGTTTATCTAGATAATTTTAAGTTAAAATTTAGTTTATCTAGATAATTTTAAGTTAAAAATTTAGTTGTTCTAAAGCATCATGTATAGTTGGGAAAGCTCTATCTACAAATGAAAACTTATATGATTCTAAATAATTAGGTGAAATCCATACGGTATTCCATCCTTGCTTTTTAGCTCCTTCTAAATTCGTTAATAAATCATCAAAAAAGATAATTTTATTATTCATATTACCAAATAATGTCATAGCTATATCACGGGTTACAGAACGATAACAAAATCCAGAAGGTTTCATTTCAGGAATATTATCTCTCGAATATATTTTTTCAAAATGGTGATGTATACCCATCTTATTTACAACAACATTCGCATGACTAAATGTAGCATTAGTTAATACATATTTAGGATAAGATATATCTTGTAATTGTTTATTTAATTTAGGGTCTGCTTGGATAGCGTTATAATCGATATTTTCTGATTTATGAATAAATATTGTATCATCAATATCAAATACTAAACATACTACCATATAATACTAATTATTAAATTAAATCTTTAAAATATTTTTATGAATTTATTTTTCTATTAATTTAAAATATATCTATTTAAAATATTGGCTCAAATATAAAGTAATATGTCCGCAACTAAAGAAATCCTTTTGTCAGAAGAAGAAAAAAGATATGTTATTTTTCCAGTTCAACAAGAACCTATTTGGCATATGTATAAAAAAGCAGTTTCAAGTTTCTGGACACCTGAAGAGATAGATTTATCTAAAGATATGGATGATTATAAGAAATTAAAAGAAGAAGAACAATATTTTATTAAAAATGTGCTAGCCTTCTTCGCAGCTAGTGATGGAATTGTTAACGAAAATCTAGTAGAAAGATTTTGTAATGAAGTTCAAATCCTTGAAGCGAAGTTTTTTTATGGATTTCAAGTTGCGATAGAAAATATTCACTCGGAAACATATTCTTTGTTGATTGATACCTATATTAAGGATAAATTAGAAAAAGATAGATTATTAAATGCCATAGAAACTATCCCTAGTGTGAAAAAGAAAGCTGATTGGGCATTAAAATGGATCAATGATAAGGACGCATCTTTCGGTAAACGAGTCATCGCTTTTGCTGCGGTAGAAGGAATATTCTTTTCAGGTTCATTTTGTTCTATCTTTTGGCTAAAAAAAAGAGGTCTTATGCCAGGCCTTTCTTTTAGTAATGAATTAATTAGCCGAGATGAAGGACTTCATACTGAATTTGCCGTCCTCATGTATTCTATGTTACAAGAGAAACCTAAAGAAGAAGATGTTAAACAAATAATTCAAGAAGCGGTAGCAATAGAAAAAGAATTTATTACTGATTCTTTACCATGCTCACTCATAGGTATGAATAAGAATCTAATGAGTCAATATATTGAATACGTAGCTGATAGACTTTTACTGATGTTAAAGATAGAACCAGTTTATAAAACAACTAATCCTTTTGAATGGATGGAATTAATTTCTATTCAAGGAAAGACTAATTTCTTTGAAAAGAGAGTCGGAGAATATTCTAATAAAGCCAATCCTAACAAAGAATTAGAAGTTGAAGAATTTAGCATGGATGCGGCCTTCTAGATCATTTTTTCATAAAACGGTCTATATTCGATCTAGATTTAGTTACAGATCTACTTTTAGAACCTCCTGTCTTTAATTTATATTTTTTACTAGACTCATTAAATTCTAAATTTTTAAATGATTCAATTATTCCTTCTTCTATATTATATTTAACATCTGATTGTTTATTAAATAATCCTGTATCACAACCTCTAAATAATAAATTCTTTAATTCTTTAGTTTGTTGATCAGATAACTCTTTTTCTAATTTTTCTGATTCAATAAATAGTAAAATACGATTTAGTTTCATTCCTTTTTCTAATTTATTCCAAGATACTAAAAATCTATTATAGACTATATCAGAATCTGATAAAGTTCCTTTTTTAGGTTCAGGTTTTGTGCCTTGTTCTATCTCTTGTGCAACCTCTTTTGAAGATTCTTTAGTTACCTCTTGTGCAACCTCTTTTGAAGATTCTTTAGTTACCTCTTGTTCAATCACTTGTGAAGATTCTTGTGTTACCTCTTGTAAAGGTTCAGACTCTATTTTAATAGTTGTTTGATTTAGTAAATGTTTTAAATCCATTATTAATATAATTAACCTTTAAATCCTTAAATATAATCTAAGATAATATATATATATGCCTAAAAATATTGGAGGATTAGATTTTGTCAGACCACCTATGCTAGAGATGAAAAAGGTGGATGAAACTAAAGACTATAAAGAATATAGAGTGACTACCTTTAGAACACCTAAAGATAGAAATAGTACTGATGCAGAAGATAAAAGTTATATTTTTACCAGTGTAACTGATTCTATGATTTTTTGTAATGAAACAATGAAAATAAAGATGCCCAAGAAAAAATTTATGAAAAATAAGAATGGAAAACATAAATTTGCGTATGCGTTTGGTATGTTTCCTTATCCTAAGACCGGGAAAGCCGCCTATCTAGATGGATGTATTTTAGGAGCCTTAGGTTTAAAAAGACAGGGTGTTAATGCGGATGTTATTTGTTTTGTAACTCCTGATATTAATCTACAAGATAGAATGAAATTAGCAGTAGTTTTTGATGAAGTTATACGAGTTCCCTATATATCACCCTATGAAATGCCTGATGACGGGGATGAAACATTAAAAACTATTATGATGGACCCTAAGATATTTGATAATTGTAATAAATACACAAAGATGCACCCGTATACTCATGTATTTTTTAAACTTCATATATTTAACCCTGAATTATTCCCATATGAAAAGGTATGTTTTGTAGACTCTGATTTGGTTCCTATGAATTACTATGATTCTTTATTTATGTTAAATACCCCTGCTGGGTGGGTTGAATACCGTAAGAAATTTCCATATAAAGATTCTTATGCTTGGGACAGATGTGACTTTTTGAAACATGGTGAGACTATACCTAAAATATTCACGGATGTAGATACACCTGGTGGAGCTGATGTAAATGCTGGGCTAATGGTTGTGAAACCTAGTAAAAAAGAATATGATTCTATGATTCGTCAAATAACAGGTCCACTTCAATCATGGATGGGACCAGAAAAATATCATAAGGGTTTTTATGACTTTAATTTTGATGATCCTATTGGCAGTAAATTTGTCCCTAATTCATATTGTTATCCAGAACAAAATTATCTAACCAAACGATATTCAGGTAAATGGACATTTATAGAATTTGCGTTTCAGAGTTGGTCATTAGATCCTTGTAATTCATTTGGTATCCATATGGCTGCGTTCAACCCTAAGCCATGGTTCAAGCAACCGGCTGGAACAGAAGTGACCTTAAAAGAAAAACCTAAACCTTATGTAAAACTATTTGATGATGAATATGAAGATCTACAACAACCAGTAGAAATTCCCCAAGCCGTAGCTATGTTTGATGAAGATCTAAATTATGAAAATATATCTATCTCATATGAATTATTTAATGATGTCATTATTTGGGGTTTAGTTAATTATCCGGAACTTCACACATTTTTCATGGAAGCCGCGCAAGTCCACGGTTCCAAAGTTTCATTTGATAAAGACATCTTTAAACCATTGTCCAAACAACATCAATTCCTTCATTTTAAGGATATCAAAAAAGGAACATCTATTTATAATCGTCTATCTATGTCTCAGAAATATATCTGTAATTTAATTCAAGATTATGATAAGTTTATGCCTGAAATAAAAGATAAATATACCTCTATCTGTAAAACAAAAATGTTTGATAGATATGGTGATTATAATGTGAATTATGCAATGGTAACTTATCCAGGTGTTAAAGATATTTATGATAAAGAAGAAACTGTTTTATTAAAAAATAAATTAATGCCTTTCGGAAAATTTAAAGGAAAACCTATCAATGATATGGAAGATAGCTATATGAAAGAGTTTATGAAAATGAAAGGATTTAGTCAAAATCCTAAAGTTAGACAAGCATTCCGTAAAACAAAATTTAAAGATTTAATGAAACCTGAAAAGGATTATAAAGATATGGCTGCTCCTACAAAGGTTAAATCTAAGACTAAATCTAAGACTAAATCTAAATCTATAACTAAGGGATCTATGAAAAAACAAAAAAGACTTCATAAAAAGACTTCTCGCAAACAAAAAAAGACAGTTTATTATTTTTATATGGATAATTGTAAATATTGTAAGAAGTTTAATCCCAAATGGAGAAACTTCGTTAGAAAAAATAATCGTAAATTTACTTTGAGAAAAATAAATGGACCTGAACATACGAAACTATTAAAAAAATATGATGTGAAACAATTTCCTAGCATCGTGGTTGTTACGGGAAATGATTATAAACACGTAGATTACAATAAATTAACATCTATTTAAATATATGAATACTTTAAGTAGTATTAAGAATATGTATAAAGTTTATGAACTTTTGCCTACTCAAGATTCTTCTAAACAATTAATTTTAGAACCATTATCATGTGTTTTAAAATTATCTTTATTACAATACAAGAATAAAGGTACAAAAATATCTGTATCTAATAATTCGGTTAAATTTAATGAACCATCTATGATACAAGGATTAACTAGACGATTGACGGGTGATTCTAGACACGATTTACATAATATATGTCATCCCTTAATGAAATGTTTAGAATGGTATCCTTTATCTGAGGATGTTAATGCGTTCTTTTATCAAGAATGTGTGAAAGGTTTAGAAATATTAAAATCTTCTTATGAATCTAATTCTATTATTAATCATACAATAGATCATTATATAGGATTATTACAAGGAAAAGAATTTGAACCAATTGAAGATACGGCTGTAACCGGTGGTCTTAAAAATATGTGGACAGAAAGAGAATTATTAATTTTACAAACAATGCTTAAACACATTTTATCCTTAGATGATGATATTGATAAAGAAATGTATTTAGATGTCTTGGAACATTTATTATCTATGAAAGAACAAAAAGTGAATTATTATATACAAAGTATTTCTACAAGTTATTCTTAAATTTTTTTCTATGCTATAATATAAAAAGATGGCAACTCCTAATGATTATGCTCAAGAATATACAGCTAAACTAAGAGAAAGCGAAAGCGCCTACCCCGCAGAGGATTTAATGGATAAAGTGCTAGCTCTGAAAAATTTGAGCACGGATTCAGCTCAAGGTTTAACTCAAGCACTGAACGCTAATCCATACCTTCGTACAGAGCTCATGCGCCAGGGCGAGTGGCCTATGAGGTCCGGCACCCTCGTGACTTATACACTTCCGTGGGCTGCGCGCGAGGGCAAAAGTTATATAAAGAAGGAGAAAGAGGCAGACAAGACTTATAATATGGTAACCAAGAAGGTTGCTGAGGCTTATTGGCAGCCGCCATGGATCAAGCAGAGAGCCGGATATAAAAAGAAAAGAAAAAGACGTAAATATGTAAAGCGTAAATCTACCAAGCGTAAATCTACCAGACGTAAATCTGTCAAGCGTAAATCTGTCAAGCGTAAGTCTACCAAAAGAAGAAAGAAAACTAGAAGACGTTAAATTTTTTATTAAGTTATTTATTTTATACCTAGGTAATTTATTTTTTATGAAAGAACAAAAAGTGAATCATTATATACACAGTATTTCTACCAGTTATTCTTAATTTTTTTTCTATGGTATAATATAAAATGAGTATGAAGTCTATGAAATTTACTTGGCTTAATAAGGGGGTCTCTCCCATTCGCTGGGGGGGGAAGTATTTTTATATAGAGGATCAGGATTATCAGGGAGAAACTAGATTTGGGCCGGGGTATACAGATATCGATGGTAATAGTTTTCGTGACAGAAAGGGAAAAATCACATACAATGTCATATTGAAAGCGCGAATAGAAGAGCGGCCGGAGGGGCATGGCTCGGCTCTAGAGCCGTGGTACACTGCGTACACTATAGAGAATCAGAGTCTTGAGAACCTATTAAAGGTAGGTATTGTACCGAATGACAAAATGCATGACGAGAGACTCATCGATTATTATTTGGCTCAAGGGAATAGCCCTCTAGCAGCCCCAGGTTCTGAATCTAGATTCACTACAGGCAGTGCCCCGTCGTTCTCAAACATGGGGCCCTTCACCTTTGAATCTGAATCAGGAAAAAGACAATATTATGAGGAAGAGCAGCGGCGCACATTCCCCATCGAGACTATTCAGGAAGATCCAGCTTCTCACGAACGCGCGCGTGAAGGCCGGGCGTTTAGACAACAGAGACATTTTGATAGCGACATGGGGCCTCCAGACCGAGCAGACGATTGGGCAGCTGATGGGAACGTGGTCGCGATCGAGCCACCAGCATATGGGGTGACTTTCTTTTATTCTGAGAAAGATGTAATGCCGCCTAAGACGCGGCGCTACGCGTTCTATACCCACAGTGAAATAAAGCAGGAGCAAGGGACTCCAGTAGTGTCCATCCCCCACTGGATAGATTTGGAAAAAATCATTGAATTGTGTAGTACGGGAGGGAAGGAAGGCAGCGCCACACGTAAAGCGCGGGGGGCGATGGCGATGGACCTCTTTTTTGCATTGGGTGGCGACAGTTTCTGGAGGGGCAACACGCCGGCGATGTCAGAGGGAGAGCAGGAGGCATTCGAAGAACATGTAAAAGATAAGCTCGAGAAAACTGATAAACATATGACGGATAGTAAATTAGTCGTATTACATCTAGAAGGACCTACAGTAGAGCTTTTAAGAAAAGAATCAGTGCTAGGCAATTCATCCAGTTCCTGGAGAGCGTGGTCCGAACGAGCGAGAAAATCGTGGGATAATGAACCGTCGGATAAGAAAAGTGTAGGGGGCGGATATAAAAAGAGAAGAAAACAACGTAAATCTACCAGACGTAAATATGTAAAGCGTAAATCTACCAAGCGTAAATCTACCAGACGTAAATCTACCAGACGCAAATCTACCAAGCGTAAATCTACCAAAGATAAAAAGAATACTAGAAGAAGAAGGCGTCGTTAATTTATTTTATACCCTATACTATATTATGCCTGTGAATAAATACAATATTTATATCATATGTAAAAATGAAGAGATCTTTAAAAAGAAAGCGCAGAAATTACACGATAAATATAAAGGGAAGATATGTCATATTCAGTTTGTTCCAGCAGAATACCTCACATTAACTCAATGTAATCAGAAAATGTTGAAAAAATTAAAAACTCTTCACAACACAAAAAAGAAATCAATTATCGCTAAATTAGGATGTATAGCGGCTCATCGTAAAGCATTACTTGCTATTTACAGCAATCAAACATTTAATAATTTAATCTTGGAAGAAGATGCAGATTTAATGAGTAGTTTACCTCTCCCACCCAGTAAAACGTGTTATATGGGTGGTTGGATTGTTCCTCCTAAAGTAACATTAGCAGGTAAGGTGAAATTAAATCTAAAACCTAAATCGGGTTTAAATAAAATAAATTATGATAAATTTAAGATTATCACAACTCATGCATTATTTATTAAAGATCATGATGAAGCAGTTAAGTTATTAGATATGACGATTGAACCTGAAAAACTAAAACCTTATGATATCTTTCTAGCTCAAGAAAAGTTTTTCAAAGACTTTTATTATCCATCTATATTCGTTCAAGAATCACATAAATCCGAAATAGACAATAAAGGAGCTGATCTTAATTATTACAGAACATATAATTATGGTTTAACAAAACCAAAAAAAACTAAAAAGAAAAAGAAAACAGAAAAGAAGACTACATCAAAAAAAACTAAATCCAAATCCAGATGATTGATCTGTTTCAGTTTCATTTAAAGATTGTTTACTTTCATTAGCAGTTTCATCAATAACTAACATTTGTAATTCATCAGACCCATCTGTAAATTTATCTAATAATTGTAATCTAGGTTGTGTATCCACCATTAATTTTTTAAATGAATTAGATATGTAATTTATTTCTTTTTTTAACATATTGATAGTTATCACATAATTTAAGAATATTGTATGAATATTATCAGGTATGTGAACATTTTGAAGATCACTCATAAATGTTGATAAGATACTTGATTCTTCTTTAGACACAACACTTAGATATTCCACATACATTGATTTAGGTTTAATCGATAAATCAATCAATATATCTCTATGTTTAGGCTCAATAAAAGACTTCCTTTCCATAGCCCCACCACATTGTTTTTTTAACTTACCCATACATTCTGTACATTGCCCATGTAAATCTTTGATACGGTCTTGAACTTGCTCAGCATAATCCCTCGTAACAGGTGTATATGATTCTTGTCTTTCTTTAATCCCATCTTCTATCATCTGTAACTTTTGAGAAACTTCTTCGGATACACGTTTTTGTTCTAGTAAATCTTCATAAGGTAATATATCAGTTCCTTCACTATATCCACATTTATTGAGTCCATCCATAAATAGTTCCTCTATTTCCATTGATTCACCCCACTCTTGAATCACATTTTCAATATATTTTCTAATAAAATGATTTTCACCAACTAAAGTAAGTAGATATTCTTTTATTCTAGAACGAATCGTAGACAAAATATGAATTAGTGACTTACTATCTCTCTGACTTAGTATTAAGAAATGTTTTAAGATAGAAATCTCTACTTTCTGATTTTTCATATGATTACTTACCTCTAAAGGTTCATGCATATCTATTTCACCTGTAACACACAGCTTTATTAAACCAGGTAAATCATGATAATTTAATTCATCCATATATACATAGTATAGTTTTATTTTTTAAATTAAACTTTCTTCATAAGACCCACATATTTTACTAAAGGATTTTTCATATCTATTAACATTTTCTTCAGAACTTTACTAGACATATGAGCACCTATTTGTTTGAATAATTGAATAGGTGATTCAGTATATTTCTTAGGATATTTGTAATATTTATTTGCTTTAATTCCTTTTTTTAGATTTTCAGATCCTCCTGGATGATCTTTGAGCCATTTACCTACATCATATATTCTTAATTTTCCTTTAATATCCATAACAATCCAGTTTCTTTTTTTTAAGACTTCATCTATTGTATAAAGTTTTGATTTACGTTTGGGTTTATTACCACCTTTCTTAGGTAATGTTCGTTCGAAATCTGAACTCATTAGTTCTAATACATCGTAACAATTATCTAAAGCTCCCTCAATCCATGATTGGTGTTTTGAGTATGATTCATTAGCTACATAAACCTTTTCTTTATCAAAGGGTTGTAACATCTTCTTATGTATATCATTCATATCATACCCTGGTTTCCACATATGAACACCTGCCTTCCAATAATAACTTGTAATAAATGTAGGTTTAGGTGGAGATTTACCTAAAACTTCTTTTACTGATTTATGTAAATGCTCTATTAATACTTTATTTCCTAGTTTACTTAGATTCTGCCACATATTAGCATATAAACCATCTGTATAAGATATCATAATTAAACCTTTTTCATAATCTATGGGAATAATATGTCTAATATAATTATCTGTAATTGTTCTAGGTAGATTATGAAACCACACTTTACCTGATTTATCCTTAGGATAGACCGCATAAACACGTATCAAAGGAATAGGTTCTACTGAATGTATTTCATCTACTTCTTTAAACTTAGGATATTCTTTTAATGATAAATATGGAACACAACAAATAATTCGTAATCCATGAATTTTATTTTTATCTATCTGTATATAGTTTTTACCAATATCAGTGACATTTGTATCTAACTTCATAGTGACATTATCCTTATCTCCTAGCTTTTCAACTAGTAAATCTGTAATACTAGATAAACCATTTTTTAAGATATAATAGTCTGAAGGAGAGAATAAATCTTTTTTTAATGATTTTATACCACTATAGGCATTTAATATTAAAAATTCGCTATCATATCCTAACTGTTTTTGAAATTGTAGAGAATGATCTTGACCTAAGATATCAATACATAGTTGAAGTAGATTAATGCTTTGTAAATATTTTTTAGAATATAACTTAGAACCTTCAAGAATCTTAGAAACATATGAATAAAAGTTAATTTTAGGTCCTTTTATTTTATAATTAATTTTTTTAGGTAGTTCAATTAAATCATCTATTAAATTTAATTCTTTTAAAAGAGTCATAACTTTTTTATGAGAACCAGCTAGTCTTCCAGCACCTAAATCAAATTGAACTCCTTTTTCTCTTTTTGTATAGATTCGTCCACCCCAACGATTTGTAGATTCTACAATTAAGATAGATTTACCCGTTTCAGATAATTTGTATCCAGTAAATAATCCTGAGATACCTCCTCCTACAATAATATAATCATATACAGACATAATACTATACTATAGAAAATAACCTATATAAATAACCTTATAGAAAATAACCTATATATATATATATATGGTCAATTGTTTAGCTATTGGAGATATGGGTATTGGAACTAATGACCAGTTAAGAGTAGCTAAAATGATGAAAAAACTATATAAAAAACATAATATTCAATTTGTATTAGGTTTAGGGGATAATATTTATCCGGATGGTTGTAGTTCTGTAGATGACATATTATTTCAAGATAACTTTGAAACTATGTATAAAGAACTACCAGATGACAAATGGTATATGTGTCTGGGTAATCATGATTATGGATATCAACTAACTAAAAAAGGTTTGATAGATAATTCAAAACATCAAGTTGACTATACAAAACATTCTAAGAAATGGTATATGCCTAGTAAATATTACTCATTCAAAAAAGGTCCTGTAGAATTCTTTTATCTGGATACAAACTTAGATAGAATGTCTGAACCTGATATACGTAAACAACTTAAGATAATGAAACATAAATTAGATAATTCTAAGAAAAAATTTAAAGTAGTTGTAGGACATCATACTTGGAGAAGTATAGCTGGGCATGGGAATGCTGAACCTAGATTTGAAACATTTTTAGAAGATTTATTTAGAGACACAAAACCACATCTATATATGTGTGGCCATGATCATTGTAAAAGTTTAATGACTAAAGACGGAATCACACTTGTCATATCTGGGAATGGAGGAGAAAGTTATGATGAACCTAATGTAAATATGGAGATGATGAAAGATTGTCAATTAGATTATTTTTCACCTAGTTTAGGTTTCACTATGTTAAATATGAAAGACAAATCAATCAATATTTCTTTTTATAATGTAGATGGGTTTAAAGAATATGAACATAGAATCTAAACTATTGGATGACATTCCCAATCATATCGTTTTAATAATGTATATTCTTTATCTATCTTAGTTATAAAATCATTTTCATCAACTTGTTCTAGTTTATCGCATAAATGATAGCTTTGTTTAGGAAATACATATCTTAATTGTTCTATAGGAGAATAAGACTTCATATTTAATTGAATCTTAACTCTTTTTTGTTTATGTAGAAATAATTTTACATCATGTAATGTTGGTGAATATTCGTATGGATAATACCATTCCTGTGAAATACAATGTTTAAAATAATAATGAGCTGTCCATACTAATGATTCTATATATTTTAAACATACATTAGATATCTTTGTAGATAATTCATCTATAGATATCATATTAAATGATTCAGTATTCGTATATAAATTATATTGTTGTATCCAATTATCAGATTGAAATATTTTTTTTTCATTATCCATAAAAATTATAGGTTTATGTCGCATAATATCTTCTACAGGAAAGTTTAATTTAGATGTGGATGATTTAATATTTCCTGTATTCTTTTGAATATTTCCTGTATTCTTTTGAATATCATCATAGATTCTTCTATATTTTCTATGTTGTTTTAGTCGTATCTGAAATGTTTCTTCAATAATAGAAGTTTCCCAAGATTCTAATATAGATATATACTCTATTAAATTATTCCAATGAATTATTGATTGTGTCTTTGGGTTAATTAAATAAAATTTATGATTATATTTTTCTTGACAATGTTTATAGGCATCTGTAATATGTTGTAGTCCATTATATCTAAGAGATAGACTAGGTGAATGAATTATAAAATCATTTCCTAAGAAGAAACATATAAAAATATAATCATTAATAATTCTCTGTTTGGGTATACCCGGAAAAGATGATACTATTTCTTTTTTTAATTCTTTTATATCTAGATATAAATATTCACCTTCCATCTGTTCAATATTAAATGAGGTTCTCTCCCTTAAAAGATAGATATTATGTAAACCTGATATTAGTGCTAACATGATTAAATCAGCATCTAGGCCATAGATACAATTTATTTTGTTTAAAAAGATGTCTTTTTTTTGCTTAATATATTGCAAAATTTTATGTTCACCCTCTCCTGGTTCTAATGAATCTGATATAATAATATTTTGTTGATTATATTTTTTATGTAATTCTTCATTTAATTTATTCATAAAGTTTGTACCAGGTGTAATCGCATTTGTATCCCAATTTTTATTCTCTAATACACTCTTTAAACGTCTGATTTTTTGTTGTTTCATCTTAGCCTTAGGAGCAGGACCATCTATAGCTATATAGATAAACTTTGAATTTGTCATAAGAATTATTTTATCAATCTCATCAAATATTGTTCTTATCATTAATTCTTCATTTCCATCCTTTATCTTTGCGCAGCATGGATGAATTAAACAATTTAAATCAAAGAAAAGATTATCTATATTGATATCATCTATTGGTTTAACAATTTTATGATAATCAGTAATTAAAGTTTTGAAAAATACAGGTATACCCATCTATTATACAATATTATGAGTATTTCTTTAATTAATTATATGTGTTATATATATATATATATATGAACAGGACAATTGGGGATCAGAGATTGTCTCGCCATGGAAGAGCACAATCGAGTAGTGAAAATGAGCGTAGTTTTATTGAAAGTATGGAAAGAACCCGAGAGATAAGAATAAAAAAAGAACTTAAAAGAAAAAAAGAAGAAGAAGAAAGAGAACGTAAGAAACAACAACCAAGAAAAAATACAAAAGGACCTGGCACAGAAGACAGCGACGACAGCGACGAAGAAGGCGCCAACGGAGACACCCCGTCGAATCCCAGGTCTACAGGAAAAAGAGATGACGGAAATAGAGGCGCCGACGACGGAGGCACCCAGCCGAATTCCACGCCTACAGGAGAAAGAGGTTACGGAAATAGAGGCACCGAAGACGGAGGCACCCCGGAAGATGACAGCGATAGAGATGACAGCGATGAAGATGACGGAGACGGAAACGGAGGCACCCAGCCGAATTCCACGCCTACAGGAGAAAGAGATGACGGAAATAGAGGCACACCGACGAAGCCCGGGTCTACAAGAAAAGAAGATGACAACGGTGAAGATGACAGCGATGAAGATGAAAGCGATGAAGATGACAGCGATTACGACGGACCGGCGACCAGCTCACCTTATAAAGGTAGTGAAGAGAGTGGAGATAAAATAGTTGATGATAGAGATATAAGAGAAGAAGAACGGGCACCAGCA
>CERI01052490.1_pt1 | contig 41365 bp, 39 predicted proteins | sample 350261 | NCBI WGS metagenome assembly CERI01 (sample SAMEA2620979, study PRJEB7988) | marine metagenome | isolation source: saline water (ENVO:00002010), including
AAGTGAATCTGTTAAATCTCCATAATGAAGAAAAAAATTTTTTTCCTTTTTATTTTCGAAAATATGATCAACTCGTTCTGTGTTAATTGAAGACGACCTTCTTTTTACACCATGCACTTTATATCTTTTTTTTAATAAAAATTCTGACAAGTATGCACCATCTTGTCCTGTTACTCCAAATATAAGTGCTTTTTTCATAATTTTATTAATTTTGATTTTGTGATATTCGAAAATAGCTATAATAAATATATACATCAGTCAATTTTATTATGAAAATCATATTAGGTATTAACGCTCATCATGCCGACGCTTCTGCCTGTATTATTATTAATAATAAGATAATAGCTGCCATAGAAGAAGAACGAATAAATAGAAAAAAACACTTCTCAGGTTTTCCAACAGAATCAATAAGAGAATGCCTTAGGATTGCCAAAGTTGAAGATACAGAGATAACAGATATTGCATTTAACACCAAGCCCTTAAGTAATATAATTTTTAAAGGGTTTTTTTTTTTAAAAAATTTAAATCTAAAAAATTATAATTCTATCAGTAGATATAGAAAAAAATTAAATATAGGATCTTACCTATCTAAAGGTTTTAAATTTAAAAAAAATATAAAAATACACCATATTGAACATCATTTAGCACATATTGCTTCTGCTTATCATCCTTCTAACTATGAAGATGCCGTCGGACTATCTATAGATGGCTCTGGGGACTTTGTAACACTTGCTATTGCAAAATGTCACAATCATAAAATTAAAATAATTGAGAAAGTTTTTTTTCCAAACTCATTAGGTATTTTTTATCATTCTATGACTCAATTTTTAGGATTTAAAAATTATGGTGATGAGTATAAAATTATGGGTATGGCGGCATATGGTGAGCCTAAATATTTTGACAAAATAAAAGATAATCTTTTTAAGTTAAATAATAATGATGATTTTGAACTCAATTTACATTATTTCAACCATCAAAAAAGTGACTTTAAATATGTGGCTGATGAAAATTTAATCATAGACGATATATTTAATGATAACCTTTCAAGGTTATTTATAAATGAATTAAATGACGTCCATAATCAGGAACAATTTAAAAAAGACTTTGCTTGCTCTGTTCAGAAAACTTATGAATATTTTTTTATAAAAATATTAAAAAAAATAAAAAACTTTAAATTTTCAAAAAACCTTGTATTTGCAGGTGGCTGTGCATTAAATTCATCTGCAAATAGATTTTTAACTGATAATAACAAATATTTTGAAAATATTTATATTCCATTTGCGCCAGGGGATAATGGTGGAGCTATCGGTGCTGCCTTGGTTGTTCAAGCAAAGTCTGGTTATAATTTAAATAATGGAAGATCACCTTACCTTGGTAAAGATTTTTCTGATGAATATGTTCAAAAACTAGTAATTAGCAATCCTTATAATACTAAAATCACAAACAAATTTATAAATGATGATTCTCAATTGTTTGAAACTACTGCAAAGCTTATCTCTGAAGGAAAAGTAATCGGATGGTTTCAAGATAAAATGGAGTTTGGACCAAGAGCTTTGGGGAATAGATCGATCTTAGCAGATCCAAGAAACCCTAATATGAAAAATATAATTAATATGAAAATCAAAAGAAGAGAGTCATTTAGACCTTTTGCTCCTTCTGTGCTTGAGAAATTTCAAACTGACTGGTTTAATGGCTCTTTTATAAATCCTTACATGTCCTCATTGGCATTTGTCAAAGAGGATAAAAAGAAGCTAATACCAGCCGTCACTCACATAGATGGAACTGCTAGACTACAAAGTGTAAGCTTTGATGCCAACCCAAGGTTTGCAGGTTTAATTAATGCTTTTTATGAAATTACAAATGTACCAATACTTTTAAACACATCATTTAATGAAAATGAACCCATAGTAATGAAACCAGAAGAAGCTATAAGTTGTCTTTTACGAACTGACATGGATGCAGTTATTATAAATAATTTCTTAATTAAAAAATAATACTTAATTCTCTAAAATATTGATTGTTTTATCAATAGTTTTTTTCCAGCAAAATTTTTTAAAATGAAGACTACCTCTTTTAATAAGATTTTGTCTTAGTTTTGGGTTAGTTAGCAGTTTATGCATTAAACCTCTGATTTGAATTACATTGTTTGGGTTAAAGTATAAAGCCGCATCTTTGTTGATTTCTGGTAATGCTGATTTATTTGAGATAAGGACAGGACATTTTTGTGACATAGCCTCTAAAGATGTCAATCCAAACACCTCACAATATGAAGAAAAAATATAAAATTTTGCATTTTTGTAAAGATTTAGAAGATACTTGTTATTTAAATTGTGAAAAATTTCAATTTCATCTTCATCAAAATTTAATTTAATGAAATCCTTGATTTCTAAAAAATATTTTTGATCTAAAACCTGAAGTATAAAAACAAGTTTTAATTTTTTAAAATTATTCTTTTTTAATAGTTTAAAAGCTTTAAGTAAGTTGATTATATTGTGATATCTTACACAAGATAAAACTGAAATAATATAATTATTATAATTAAAATTTTTTAAGTAATAATTAGATTTTTCTTTTTCAATAAATTTTTGATCAACACCAAGATTGATAGCACAAATTTTTTTTTTTTTGAGTTTTAAAACTTTGGTAATTTCTTTTTTTGCAAAATTAGAACAGGTAATTAATGTATCAGATGCTTTAATTGATTTTTCCATAACAAATCTAGTAAAGAATTTTTTCAAAAAATTACCAGGCATCTTTTCAAAAAGAATCCAAGGCAAGTTTGAATGTAAGGATAAAACAAGTTTTATATTTAATGTTTTTAATATTAGGGGACTAAAATTCATTGGGCTGTATAATTTTTTTATACGAAGATATTTTAATTCGAAAGGTAAAATAAATTGCATCCAAAAAAAACGATAGATTGTATTTGATAGATAGTTTTTTTTAATAATGTATATCACGTTAGGATTAATATTTTTAATTTCTTTGAAATAATTTTGAGTAATAAAAACATAAATTTTGTTTTTTAATTTTTTTTTACTCAGGTAATTACAAAAATTAATATTATATGTTCTTGTACCACTTCTTAAATTTGTACCAACCATGTCAATTGCCATTATCATAAAATACTCAAATTATAATTTAATTAAAAAACAATTAATTATTATATTGTCGTAATATACATTTAGATTTATATAGTTTTTAATAAAAATATGAAAAGTATTAAAAAATTTTATAGTGAAGATGGGTGGAAAAATATCTCGAATAATTCGAAAGATGCAGAACTTTTTGAGGATTTAAGACAGTGTGCAAAAAAATATGTCTCAAAATGTAGATTAAGAATACTTAGGCACATTCCTAAAAATGGTGGATCAAACATGCTAGATTTTGCCTCTGGACCAATTCAATATAATGAATATTTTAAGTTTTCTGAGCATTTCAAAAAAAGGCACTGTGTAGATTTTTCTAAAACTGCTATTGATAAAGCAAAAAGAAAACTTGGCACAAAAGGTAAATATTACTGTAAAGATTTTCTAAAAATTAACTTTAAAAAAAATTATTTTGATTGTGTGGTAAGTCTCCATACTATCTATCATATCCATAAATCAAAACAAGCCCCAACCATAAAGAAATTAATAGATATATCAAAAAAAAATTCTCCTATAATTATTGTCTATAGTAATCCTAACACTTTCATCAACTATATTAAAAAAATTTTTACTAAGAAAAAAATTAAAAAAGACAAATTATATTTTTTTTGTCATGAAAATAATTGGTGGAAACAGTTTTCTAATTTAGCTGATGTTAAATTTTATCCATGGAGATCGTTTTCGTCACAACATCAAAAGTTTCTCATTCCTGGAAATAAAATTGGACAACTTATTTTTAAATTACTTTTTTTCCTTGAGGAAAAATTACCTATTTTCTTTGTTAAATATTTTCAATATCAAATTATTGTTTTAAAAAAAAGATAAATCAATTAATCAAATAATAATAAAATAATATTAAACTTTAATTATACAAATAATGGTGTTTTATTTGATAATTCAATAAGGATTAATATTTTATGTAAATCTATTTAAAATATAGTTTTCAAAAATCAACTTATCGATTTTATTTTATGTATTTTGATCTTATATATTTTTGCATTGGCATTTCATATTTCGTATAAACAAAAAATGATAAAATCAAAGTAGATGAAATAAAAAATAAAAATAAACTTTTGCTTTGAGCATCTAAATCAATTGCAAAAATTTTAAAAGAAATCATTAGTGTCATCTGTAATGGAAAATGTATTAAGTAACTACTATATGTCAAATTTCCAAGAAAAATCCAAATTTCGCTATTATTTTCAAATATTCTATTTATTAAGATGAAAAAATACACCAAAGAAACTACAAAAATATGAATATAGAATTTTTCATATAAAAAGTTATTTTGTAAAACAAAAATCATACCTATCAAAAGAATTATCCCCAAAATATAAAAAAGATATTTTTTAATTACATGATGTGAGGTTATTTTATCAGGGTAGTACCTCGATATACTTAAGAATCCACCAACAAAAAAATAAAATAAAGCATATGCTACATTTCCATCTGCTAGAGATGTAAAATAAAACAATAAAAATAAAATAATTGAAATTAAGAAGGATAAATAAATTTTAAAATAAAAAAATGATATAAAAAAAATTATGTAAATCATTATTTCAATAGAAACAGACCAAGATGGTCCATTAAAGCTAAATTGATCTTCAATACCCCAACCATTTACAAAAAAAATGTTTAGAAAAAAATGTTTTAAATCATGAATATAAATAAAATAAGATCCGTAATAATATTCATAAATTATTTGAAGAAATAAAATCATTATTAACGTTAAAACATGTAATGGGTATAATCTAGAAAATCTTGCAATTGAGAATTTAATAAATGATATTTGATTGCTCAAAATTTTTTCTAAATAAACATAAAAAAAAACTACTCCACTAATACACCAAAACACTTTGACACCTACAGAGCCATTTTCATAAAAAATGCTTAAAAATGAATAAAAGGGTTGTGTATTTTTTTCAAGGTGTGTTTGGGAAAAATGTTGAAAATGCCATACTAAAATTGATAAAGAAGATAAAAATCTCAACAATTCTATACTTACAATTCTCTTTTTATTCATAAAAAAATTTTAAAAAAAATTAAACTACAAAAATAAATTTGAAAATTTGATTTCATTTATAAAAACCTATGATCCGTTTAATAAAAAAAACCCAAATAAGGAGAAAAGAATTTATTATATCAAGAATAGTTATCTTTGAGTCACCATTTTTTCTATAGGGTAATAAAATAGGAATTTCATAAATTTTATATTTTTTTTCTTTAAGTATAAACATGCTTTCCCAAAAAAAAGAGTAAGAATTACTTTTAGACATTAATATATGTTTTTGATTAATTCTTTTTAAGTTATAACAACGATATGCTCCAGATGAGTCGTATGAAACGTTAAGAAGTACTAAGTTTAAAAAAAATCTTATTTTTGTAAATATAATTCTTGATATTGGCCAATCATCTAAAGATTTTGAATTAAGAAATCTATTAGTATTAATTAAGTCGTAGTCATTATTAAATTTTTTAATTAAATTTATATACTTAGGATCATGAGTTCCATCTGCATCCATAGTTATAACAAAATCATAATTATTCTTATATGCGTATTTAATCCCATCTTTATGAGCAGAACCAATTCCCATTTTGTTTGGCCTAGAAATTAAAAATATTTTTTTATTATTTATTTTTTTTATAAAATCACCTGTTCCATCTTGAGAATTATCATCTACAATTAAAATATTACATTGTGGTTCTAGTTTAATAATTTTATTAATTAAATTAGGAATATTTTCTATTTCGTTATAGGTAGGTATTATAATTAATATTTTTTTCATTCGATGGTAAGTTTAGGCAATGGAAATATAAATTTACAACCCTTTGCTCTAATTTTTTTTTCTCTAACTAATATTTCATTTTTAAAATGCCATGGCAAAACAAGATAATAATTAGGAGTTTTTTTTCTCGAGTCTTTCTCTGATATAATTTTAATCTTAGTTCCAGGTGTGAATTTATTAAATTTTTTTGGGTTTCTTTCTGCGATATATTCTATAGTTTTATTTTGAATATTTAGATATTGTAGCAACACATTTCCTTTTGTAGAGGCACCATAACCGTGGATTATTTGATTTTTTTTATTTATTTTTTTGATTAAAGAATTTAATTTTATCTTTGTATTTATAATTTTTTTAAAAAATTTTTTAAAAGTTGATACATTTGATATTTTTATTTTTTTTTCTAAATCTATGATTTTTTTAATTTTTTTTTTATTTATTTTAAACTTAGAATTTTTATGACAAATGTGGTATTGGGAACTGCCGCCATTTATATTGTTAAATTTATGATCAAAGACTTCCAATTCATGTTTTTTGAGCATTTCAAATATAACGGTTGAAGAATAATACTCTAGATGTTCATGACATATTGTATCAAAAACATTGTTTTTATAAATTGAATACAAATCAGCGTGTTCAAGAATAAAAATTCCATCTTTATGAAGTATTTTTTTTATATCATTCAAAAAAATATTTGGTTTTGGTAAATCATAAAACATTGAAAGAGCAGTTATAATCTTAAATTTTTTAATTTTTAGTTTTTTTGGAATAATCTTTTCTGAAAAAAAATTAGAAAAACTATAATTAATTTTTTTATAATATTTTTTATATTTATATATAAGTGGATCTATACCAACTTTTATAATTGATTTATTTAAATAAAATTTTAATAATGTTCCATCATTACTTGCTATATCAAGAACAGCGTCGTTGGGGTTTAAATTTATTTTACTTAATATATCTTTAATAACTGTTTCAACATGATTAGTCATAGTTTTATTAATACCTGTCCTATAACCATAATCCTTTCCATAGAGATAATTTCTATTAAAATTTCTATCTAATTGAACAAGTTTGCATTTATAACACATAACTAGAGTTAATTCAGCTTTAGGAATTTTTTGAAGTTTGCTTGGAAATTTTCCTGTAAAAGCCAAATTACCAAGTGTGAATAAAAATTTCAATTCTGTACTATTGCAATTTCTACATTTTTTTATTTTCATAATAATTTTAATACTACACTTGTATTCTTAATTTATTTTTTAGACTAGTAAGTTTATTTTGAAAATATGTTTTCATTTTTGAATTATTATTATTCCAATTGCTTAAACTTATGCAGGGGGTGTAAACAGTTTGAAGTAAAATTCTATAATTATTTGGTTCTTTAATATGACCACCTTTATGATACACAACTGAAGTATCAACAAATAAACCCTCTTTAGTCTTTCCCTTAAATTTTTTAATTTTTTGCATCTTTTTTAATTCTTTTAAATACATATTTATTTGATCATCAGATATTCTCCATTTGTTAAATATGCTCATATTTTTTTGTACATCTAATAACTTAAATCTTAAATAATCTTTAATTAAAAATTTTGGAATAAAATAGAACATACCATTATCATCGTTAATATTAGTTAATAGGACAAATAATTTTATTTGATCTTGTAAACTGTCACTATCTCTATGAAAAAGTTTAGGACCTTCATTTTTTGAGGTATCTTTATTATAAAAATTAAAAAGTAATAATACTTTTCTAAATTTAACCGAATGACCCAAGCAAGAGGATGCTGTTTTAATAAAATATGGATCACTAAAATATTTTTCTATTTTGAGTTTTAAGTTTTTATCAAGTAAATTAATTATATCGATACTGTAATTTTTATTATTTTCATTGAGTGCTTTTTTTCTTATTTTATTTAGATCTAATTTTTGATTAATATAAGTGATAATTTCACCAAAAAAATAATCTTTTCCTTTATTGTCAAAATTTTTATATAAATAACCCTTATGTTGAAAAATTTTGAAAATTTTTTTATCAAAATTTTTTATTGGATAGATAATTTTATTAGGTAAGTGTAGTATGTGATTAAATAACTTATACAATTTCATAGTATTAATAATATAAATTAATTATTTTTTTTAAGGACTCAATCATTTTTATATTTGAATAAACTGGATGAAAAGATGAAATAAATATTAGAAACAATAACAATTTTTCATAAATCAAAAAATTATTTTTGTTGTTATTAGACTCAGAATAATACATCAAAAATATAGATAAAATCGGCAATACAATAACTGTCTGTCTAATTATATTTCTGACTGACATGTCTGGTCCGGCTAAAAAACTAACTCCAACAGTAGCTAAAAAGATAAAGATTAATATTATTTTTTCAGTAGTTATAATCTTATAAAATACATTTTTTCTCGTAAAAAAATAAATTAAAATTGGAATATATCCATACAATGGCAATAGTAGCCACTTTAAAGTATACATTATGTCTTTTTCAAAAATAGAAAAGAATAACCCCCATAAATGTTTAAAATTAAAGCCTGTTGTTGATGTATTTTGAGCATAAAAATTAGATAAATATAAAATTATTACAAATAAACATGTTATGTAGAAAATTTCTTTAAACATTTTATTTTTATACAAATAAAAAATACATCCTATATAAAGAAAAAGACCTGTTTGACGAGATATCAATGCCAGTATCGTACCTAAAATAATATAAAAATTTTTTTTAAATAATCCATACATGAAAATATAAAGACTGAGTAAGAAAAAAATGTCATTTACCATTGTTGGAACTGCAATAAAATATCTGATTAAATATGGGTTTAGAAAAATTAGACTAGTTGTAATTATTGCTGTTTTTAAATTACATTTTGATTGAAAAACAATCATTGAATGAAAAAACAGTATTATTAATAAAGATAAATAAACAAAAATTCTAAAAATAAAATAATTATCGATATTAAATGTATTGCCCAATAAACCAATCAAATAGGGTAGATAAAATCTTTGAGCATGATGATAATGTAGAGTTTCCTCTGAAAAATTATATGAATAATTTGCTATATTCATATAACTTAAGCCGTCATGTTGCTTTAAAATTAAAGTTTGTTCAAAAGTGTAAAAATTATTAGTAAATAAAACAAAAATAATTAAAAAAATAATGTATAAGACGAATAATTTTTTTTCAGTATATGGCATTTCAAGAGAATAATGATTAATTTTATTAAAACAATTGCTAAATCTAATAGCATATTAATGGTGATAGCAGAAAAAATTTCTACGAAATTAAAAATAAATTTTGAAGATGAATATAGAATTGCTTCTTATTTAAAAAATCCGGTAATTATTGATATTGGGGCACATTTAGGTGAAAGTATTGAGGGATTTTTAAAGCACTCATCAGATTCTAAAATTTTTTCATTTGAACCAAATAAAAAACTCTATGAAAAAATAAAAGAATTATATAAAAATAACAAACAAGTAAAAATCTACAATAAAGCAATTTCAAATAAAGAAATAAAAAATCTATATTGTCCAAAAATATTTGGCTTTGAATTAAGCTTATGGTCAACATTTAGCAAAAATTATTTAAAGCAAAGGTGGAATGATTTTACTGGTATAAATTTTAAAAAATTACAACTTTCTAAAATAAAAATCAAAAGCACAAAATTAGATGTGTTTAAATTTTGTCCTCAAATAATAAAAATCGATGCAGAAGGATGTGAGTTAGAAGCAATCATGTCCTCAAAAAAAACGATTAGGAAAAGTTTGCCATTACTAATAGTTGAATTTCATCATAAAAATTTTAGCAAGATTAAGCATGAGTTAAATAAAATGGGATATCTAGACTACTTATATGATTCTAAGAAAAATGTTTTTTTTAAAATTGATATAAAAATTCTTAATAAAATAATAAAAAAAAATACATCAACTAATATTGTTTTTTATAACCATAAATCAAATTTAATTAGAAATATTAAGTTTACAAAAAAAATTAAAATTAATTAGTTTCTATTTTATATAAAAACACAAAATAATTATACCCGGTATAAAATATTTCATTTACAGGTTTGCCACCTAACATTAATTTTATTTTTTTTATTTCACCACAGCTATCAAAACTATCTAATTTAATTTCACAAAATTTATCCAATTCTGTATTTAAAATTTTAACATCTTTTTTAATTTGATCTATTTCATATCTTGAAAAAATTAAAAAGTATGGAGAATTTAATTTTTCAAAAGTAATATTTAAGGATTTTAAATACTTATAATTATTCCTATTTTCGTAAAGCCCAGATATGGCTGGAAAAGAATCTAAATGTTTATTTTTTTGATACTCATAAAAATATGAATAAAATAGATCTTTTGTCAAATAATTTCCAAAAATTATATTATTTGGATTTATTTGGTTTTCCTCAAGAATTGAAAATAATAAATTTTTTAATTTTTGATTATCTTTATAATAAAATTTTATCAAATTATTTTCATTGATATTATATTTTTTATTTAAAAAAGTTTTGTATGAAGAGAAAAAAATAAAACATAAAAAAACAAATAATATAAATAAATTTTTTTTATTTTTATATTCAAACAAAGTTTTTATAAATAATTCAATTATTAATATAAAGACAATCAATAACTGATAATTAAATACTCTAATTGAAAAATCAGATAATGGTAAAAAGGTAAATATAAGTAAATTTGATAATAAAAATAATTTCAGAATTAAATTATTTGATCTATATAAAGATATTATAAAAAGTATTAATCCCGCAATATTTAAACAATAGTAATAATTTAATAATAACTTAGGTATTGAATTTTTTATAACGTTTAACTCGTAATAAAGCACACTATAAAAAATATTTTCCTGTGCAGAAATTGAGTTTTTACTTTCTAAAAAAAAACTGTTTAAAAATGCAATATTTTTTGGATTTAGATAGACTCCAACTATCAAAGGCAAAATAACTACTATAAATAAGCAAATTAAATAAAATAATTCAAGCTTATAATTATTTGAATAATTTCTTCTTAAAATTATAACAAAAAATAAAGTTAAGAAAATTATTGGAACATTAAACTTATGGCTAAAGCATGGGATTAAAATTGCAAAAATAATTAATCTTAAATTAAAAAAATTTTTTTTTTTATAATTTAAGTCAATAATTAAAAAACTAAATATTAGGAATAATAAACTATAATTATGTATTCCTAATGGAGACCAGTTAAAAAAGTAAAAATTAGTTAAAAATATTAAATAAATAAAAATTATAATAATTGCTTTATTATTTTTAAATTCATATTTTTTATAGAAATAAAAACTACATATTACTGGGATTAAAGAACTAAAAAAAATTGATCCAAAATTAAAAGTTTTAAAACCAACATTAAAAATTTTCATAAATAAAAAATTAATTAATGTAGGTATAAAAGTATAAACCTCTCCAAAATTATTGTAATATCTTCTTATTAATTGATGTAAAAATGAATCTGAGTCAGCAAGTAAATTATTTAAAAATGTCTCTTTCCCTAAAGGAAAAAATCTATTTGTTAAAGTTAAATCACTAAACCATTTAATATAATAAGCTGAGTCAATATTTATAAAATAATTTAAAAAAAATTTTATTTTTACAATAAAAGTAATAAAAAAAAGGATTAAAACTAAAAACCAAAATTTGTTATATATTAATCTACTGCTCTGTTTAAACATTCTGGAAATTCTTTATATTTAAAAATTTGTATGAAAACATCGTTTGATTTTAATTTTTTATTAAAAGGATTTCTGGTTGCAACATTACCAATTTTTTCTCCCATATGAATTATATCTCCTAGACAATTTTTAAATAAAATTTCATCACCTTTTGTGTATAAAATATATAAAGGCTTTTCTTTTAAAATGATATTTTTAATAAGTTTGTTTTCCTCTTTTTTATTAAATAAATTCCAGGAAATAAAGTCACCTGGTATCACTTGAAATTTTGCTAAAAAAATTGACCTGTGAATTGATAAAACTTTATCCTCATCATTTAAAAGTTCATTTGCCCATTTAAATGTGGTATAACCATTTGCTGCTGAAGTCATGACATCATTTCTTAAATTTTTAGATAGCGAACCTATACCCAAGGTGGCTACTCCATACCAAGTAATTGTTAAAAAACCACAAATTTGTACATATGATATATAATTTACAAATTTTAAATTCTTAGTTAAATTATATTTAGCTATCAAAATTATCAGCCAAAAATACGGCTCGATAAAAAATCTAGCATTAAATTGACCTTTAATTAAAATAATTAATGTAAATATTATTATTAAACTAACTAAAATAACCTTTTCATTTATCTCTTTTTTAAAAATAAAAAAAATATAAAGACAAGTGAAGCCTAAAGAATAAGTCATTAGTCCTAAAGAACGAGGAAGAAAAAATGATAAATATCCAAGTTCTCTTCTAAAATTAATTAGGTAATCATTAAAATTAGAAAAAGCAGAAATATGTAAAGGTAATGGAGATATTAAATAATTGTAAAAAGTACCTCCAAAATTTAGGTACTTCCAATAAATTATAGGAATATAAAATATTAACACAGACAAAAAAATTGAAATACAAAATAAATGAAATTTGTTTTGTTTAATTGAATCTATTAATATTAAAATAATTATTAATGATGAACTAAGTAAAAATGAAAATTTTCCGTTTATTGCAGAAATTAAAATTAAAATTGTAATAAAGTATTTTAATATTAATTGGGTTTGGTTGACTTCCTTAGTTTTAAAACTGTATAAATAAATACTCAAAATTATAGCATTTGAACAAGCAAAAAATAATTGTGGCTTTGGAGTAGATCCAAGAAATAATAATACTGGGGTAGAAATTAATAATAACAAAATAAAATAATTATTTTTAGAAAATTTTTTGCAGATACCAATTAAACCTAACAATCCTGAAAATTGAACTAGTGAACTAAACTGATCAGAACCAAAAAATAAACCCAAAGCTATTAATATTTCTCCTGATCCAGCTAAAAAAGAATGTAAATGTAATAATGAAAAAGGGAAAATGCCATTCTCTAAAATACTTTTTCCAACAAACATGTGATATCCCAATGCGTCACTTTGTGTAGTAGGCGCAAGACTTAATAAAAATAGACCTAATAAAATAAAAATAAAAATATTTTTATCAAAATAAGATTTTTCAAAAATTTTTTTTAAACTCAAAAATTGAAATATATTTTTGAAATTTTTGATAATCAAAATTTTTCTAAAAAAAAATATTAATCCAATTATAAATATTCCAATTGCTGAAATGTTGACAACAAGCTTTGATAAAATTTGAAATATTACAATAGGGAAAGAAAAAATTAAAAAAAAATTTATACCAAAAAAAATTTTTAAATAATTTAAATCAGATATTTTATTAAAAATATTTCCTATAGGTTTAAATTCTAAAAAAAATTCACCTATTTTATAAAATCCTAAGATTAAAATGGTTGAAAAAAAAATACTTAAAATAGGGAATAAATCCACCAAATTATTGAGGACGTTGTTTAATGTGTCAAATATCATATTAATTAATATTTGTAGATGAAGAAATAAGTTTTTTTTTGTATTTTCTTTTTAAAACTAAATTTAAAATTTTTTTTGAAATAAAATATTTTACAAATTTTTTAATTAGCTCTAATATTCTTATAAAATAAATCATAAATAAATACTTATTATCTATATTTTTTTTTAAAATTTGAAAATTTTCTTTTAATACATCGTCTCTAAACCTATCAGATAAACCTCCAGAATTAACAATAGATATAATTATATCTGTTTGGTAAAATTTAATATTTTTTAAATAACAATTAAAAAAAAAATTAAAATCAGAAGAATATTTGTATTTAAGAGAAAAATTATTTTTTTTTAAAATATCTCCCTTAACAAGACATGATTGATGGCAAAAAGGCATTATAATTGTTTTCGTATCAAACATTTTTGAATTTACTAAATATTTAATATCTTTGTTATCTACAACAGTATCTCCAAAAACTACTTCTTTATTTTTTAGACTATTAATATTTAATTTTTGTAAGACAAAATTATTAAAAAATATATCTCCTGAATTTAAAAACATTATCCAATCTCCAGATGCTAACTTTATCCCCTTGTTCATTGCATCATATATTCCCTTATCTTTTCCTATAATATATTTTGTTATAAATTTTTTGTTATTTACAATTTCTTTAACGGTTCCATCAGTACTATCACCATCTATGACAATGACTTCATAATTATTAAATTTTTGATTTTTAATTGAATTTAGTGTTTTTAAAAATTCTGCTTTTGTATTTAGTGAAACTATAATTATTGAAATAATATACTTATCCATTACTACAATTGTCTTTTATACACTTCTAGTGTCTCCTTTGCACATTTTTCCCAAGAAAAATTTTTTGATCTTGTAAAACCATATTCAATTGTTTGTTTTTGCAAATCTTCAGAAAGCAACATTTTTTCAATATTATCCTTAATATTTTCTATATTTTGCGGATCAAAATAATTAAGTTTTTCACCACCTACCTCTTTTAAAGAACCGCCATTACTTAAAATTACTGGGCAACCACATTTCATGGCTTCAAGAACTGGTAATCCAAACCCCTCATACAAAGACGGAAATATAAATGCAGCAACGTTGCTATACAAATAATTAACATCAGCATTTCTATCACTAAGAAATATAATATTTTTATTATTTAGATTATATTTTTCTAAAATTTTTTTATCTTCATTATTAAATTTTTCTCCACCATACGCTATTAATTGAAAGTTACTCTTTAGAAATTTTGATTTAGAAAAAGCTTCGATAAGACCATCAAAATTTTTATATCCTCGCCTGCTACCAACGAAAAGTAATTTATTTTTTAATTTTTTTTTAAAATTATATGATTTTTGATAATCAGTAGCTAATAAGGTTACAGTTATTTTTTTTTCATTAATATTAAAAAACTCCATTAAATCATTTTTTGTATTTTCAGATATACAAATAATATGGTCTGCCCTCTTAAATGTTTCTTCTTTCATTTTAGAAATTTTTAAAGAATTAGAAAAATAATTTGGAAATTTTTCATTAATTAAATCATAAACTGTGCATACAGTTTTTTTATTTTTAAATTTTTTTTTTGAATAATAACTTTCGTGCACAATATCAGGATCAAATTTTTCAATTTTTTTTTGTGTAAAAAAATGATTTAAATTTTCAAAAAGATTATTTAGGTTATGTGGTAAAAATTTTAACTTTAAGCCATAAATAAAATTACTATTTAAATTTGTAATATACCGGTTTTTATGTATTGGCACTGAAAAAAGAATATTTTGCTCAAGTTTAATAAATTCTTTACCAAGGTTATAAAAATAGTTTGAAATACCACCATATTTTTGTTGATAAAAAATTTTGTAGTCAAATAAAATTTTCATTTAAAATGTTTGAAGTACTTGTATTAAAATAAATTGATTTAATTCTAATTTAATATATTTAACTTTCAAGCATGAATAATAAGATCTCAGTAATTATAGATTTATCAGATAGAAATACTTTTGAATTTAATAAAAATTTTTTTATATTATTAACTGAAAAAATTGGAGAAATTGATCTTATAGATGTAAGCAAAATATTGAAGCAGGATAAATATTTCAAAGTATCCAATCAAAAATTAAATATTTTGAAACCACAAAGCTATATGGATCTTAAATCCCTTCTATCAAAGAATAAAATAATTTTAATGTATTGTATAAACAATGAATTTAAGTATTTCTTTGTAAATTTTCTATTAGCTAGACTAAAAATTAAAAAATTTATTGTAAGTGATCTGGGTTATAACCCGGAACATTTTGATTATCAAAACCAAAATTTGTTGGAAAAAATAATTTTCTTTTTTAGACAGAGATTCAGATATTACTTAATAAGATTTTTGACTTTAGTTAATATTTTGCCCAGTATAGATTATTTTTTTGAATCAAGTAGTTTTGTAATAAACTCTATTAATAGTGGAATTAGTCTTAAATTAAAAAAAATTTTTCCTTTTTTAAATTTTTCTTATTATAAGAATGTTATTAAAATTAATAGCCGACATTATTCAGAATTAAATAATTCACAAATAAGTGAGGATTTCATTGTTTTTATTGATGGAATGCTTTTTGATCATAGAGACACAATTATAAGAAATGGTAAATCAGATCCTGAAACTAGAAAATTATATCACAATTCTGTTGTAAAAATATTACATGAATTAGAGAAAATTTATAAAAAAAAAGTTATTGTTTGTCTTCATCCTTCGAATGAACTTGCAGAGAAAAACAATGATTATGGTAAGTTTGATTGTATAAAATATAAAACTGATGAATATATTAGAAAGGCTTTTATTGTAGTTTTTCATGAGAGCAGCTCAATAATTCAAGCAATAATGTTAAAAAAAAGAATAATTTGTTTAGAAGGGAAACTATTAGGGCCATTTATAAATAGTAGATGTGATCTATATGCGAAACCTTTAAATTTAAAAAAATTTGATATTCAGAATTTTTTTATAGATAATAATGAGAAACTAGTAAAAGAATTAGATTATGTTACTATAAATTACGACAATTACATCAATCAAAACATAGTAGCAAAAAAATCTGTACTTGGGGTTGATCAAATATTAGAGTATTTAAATAAAGAATAATTTTATGAATAATTTCGGCCACAATAATCCTCCTATGGATCCAAAAGAAACAATTCAAAAAAATATAGAGAGAAAAAAACCAATACTTGATAGGGATCCTCAGTTTTTCAACAATATCCCCTTACCAAGCTGGATTGAATTAAGTTTGATAGATGTTTGTAATCGAGCTTGTAGTTTTTGTCCAAAAGTGGACGAAACTGTAGCACCAAACACTTACCAAAAAATGACAATGAAACTGATAGATAAATTAGTTGAAGATTTGAAAAATGTAAATTTTGAAGGCTACTTTTGTCTTTGTGGATATGGAGAACCAATGCTTCACAAAGATTTAATAAAAATTATTAATAAACTTGGGGAGGTAGGGGGTGTAGAAATTGTTACAAATGGAGATTTAGTAAATGAAAAATCATTATTAAACATTTACAACTCAAAAGCTTCAAGATTATTAATAAGTTTGTATGATGGACCTGAACAAGTTACAAAATTTAAAAAAATAATTAAAAATACAGGTATACCTGATGATTTTGTTGTTTTAAGAGACAGATGGTATTCAGCTGAAGAAGATTATGGGGTCAAACTGACTAATAGGGTTGGAACTATTAACATTGGTAATCAACCTAATCCTAAAAATTTTACAAAACAAAAATGTTTTTATACAGCTTATCAAATGTTACTTGATTGGAATGGTGACGTATTTTTGTGCCCTCAGGATTGGCAAAGACGTCAAACTGTTGGAAACATAATGCAAGAGGAAATTTTTAAAATTTGGACAGGATCAATTCTTACAAAGTTTAGAAAACAACTTTTAAAAGGTGAAAGAAAAAATAATCCGTGTAATTCTTGTAATGCTAACGGTATGATTTACGGTGAAAAGCACGCCAAAGCCTGGGATCTTGAAAGTGGTTAATAAATTAAGAAAAAAAATGCATAAATTTACAATATGCAATGGTAAATTCGTTGGAGATTTTGAAGGTTTATATAAAAAATTCAATGATCCATTTTTACAGTCAAAAAAAGAAAAGTTTGAAACCTCCAAAAAAGCAATAATTAATTATTGCCAACTCCTTCAGAGTTTAAAAAAAAAAAAGTTGAAGACAATAGAAATTGGATGTGGTTTTGGTAAATTATCTGAAGACCTATCTGAAATTGGTTTCAAGACTTTTGGTACAGACATAAGCAAAACAGCAATTAAAAAAGCTAAACAAAAAAATAAAAAAAGTAAGTTTTTTGTATCAGATCTGATTAATAATGAATTGTATTTAGATATTAAACCTGATATTTTTATCATGTCTGAAATCACCTGGTATATTTTGCCTAACCTAAAAAAATTTATCAAATTTTTAAAAAAAAATTTTAAAAACAAACATATAATACATACTTTGGCTATACATCATCCAGGCAAACAAAAGTATGGAAAAAAATATTTTACAAACTTAAATGGAATTTTAAAATTTTTTAATTTTCAATATTTGGAATATGGAGAAAAATGGAATGCTGAAGAAGGTAGAACTTTTTTTCTCGCTAAAATAAAGTAGAGCTGTGAAGAAGCAAGAAATAATTATTTCAAAGGGAAAAAGCCAATACATATTTTCTGGAAATAGGAAAATATTAGATTTTTCTTTATCAAGTGGTGCAATGATGTTGGGTCATGGGAATAATGCTTATGTTAAAAGTTTAAAATCTCAACTTATAAACGGCTCTAACTTCTCCAGCGAGAACTATAATCAGATTGAATATAAAAATATTTTAAAAAAAACATTTAAAGAGTTTAATTCATTTTATTTTAGTAACTCTGGTTCTGAAGCTAATATAAGAGCCTTGAGAATTGCTAGAGCTGTTACGCAAAAATCAAAGTTTGCAATGGTCAGTGGAAGTTGGCACGGTTCAGTGGATAGTTTTATGTTTGAATTTAAAAATAAAATATTTTTAAAACAACAAATTAAAAGTCTTTCAAATGGTATCGATCATTTAAAAAAAAATATAGTAATGCTTCCATATAACGATATTCAAAATACAAAAAAAATCCTCGATAAAAATTATAAAAATCTAGCAATGTTAATAATTGAACCTATTCAATGCGCTGTTCCATCTGAACATTCAATAGATTATTTAAAATTTTTAGAGAATTATTGTAAGAAAAAAAAAATAATTTTATGTTTTGATGAAATCATTACAGGATTAAGAGTAAAAAATCTTGCTGTATTTAAAAAATATAAATTAAAACCTGATATGGCTACATTTGCAAAATGTTTTGGTGGCGGATTACCTATTGGTATTACGTGTTTTAACAAGAGAATAGAAACGAAAATTTCAAAACTAAATAAAAAAATTTTTTTTGGAGGAACTTTTTCAGGGAATCCTGTATCAACAAAAGTTGGTTTAGAAGCTTTTATCAAAATAAAAAAAGATGCACAAAAAATTAATATTTATATAAACAAATTGTCTGAAAAACTGGAAAAGGAAATAAACAAATTTTGTTTATCGAAAAACATAAAATTTAAACTACAAAGATTTGAAAGTATAATTAGGCCAGTATTTTCTAATGAAACATTTCGAGATAAGTTTTCTAGGAATATTAAAGATAAAAACTTTTCAAACTCATTAAAATTAAAAAAATTCTTAATTCAAAATAATATATTTATTTCGTCTAATTGTTGCTTTTTTATCTCATATTGTCACAATAAAAAAAATATAGAAAATCTTGTATTGGTTTTAAAAAAATATTTAAAAAAATTGTCTACATAATTTGTTTCAATTTAATTAAATCATCCTCAGATTTCTCTAAATTTATAACATTACAATCTTTAATTTGGTACAATTGTTGATTTCTATCAAGAAAGGACAAATCTCCATTTTTATACCTGCTTTCCATAAACTCATGTTGAGTAAACTCATCCAATTTGCTTAAATTTATATTTTCAATTAAATTTGAGAAATTATATTTTAAATCATCTAAAACAAAAAAAGCATTATTCTTTAAATTATTCACCCCTACGAAAATATAACCTTTTTTTTTCATTATATTAATTAGTGCTTTAAGTGACATGCCCCAACACAAATTTGAAAAATGATAATTTGTTCGATTAAAATTTTTAATGTTTGGAACTGTAATTTCTAAATTAGGACCAAATAATGGATTATATTCGGACACAAAAATTTTAGATATTTTATTTGGCAACTCTCTTATAATCCAATAATCAATTCCATCTATATCTAAACTAAATAAGTCAATATCGTTTAAATAATTATTATTTTTTAAAATAGAAATTACATTATCTGGACTCACTTTTTCTTTAACTGCTATAATTCTACCCTTCCATAAATCTATTTCATCAGACAATTTTTTTATGTCAAAACTGTCATCAACGATTAAACCTTTAGAATTTGAGGATTCATATAAATATCTTGTGTTGGACTCATTATAGTCCTCTGTTCCAATTTCAATAAATCTCGCATTTTCTATTGATAACTTTTTTAATAAAAAATCTATAATACCATCTTCACCATTTTGCGAAAAAACTTTAAATTCTGCCTCATTAATACTTTTATATTCTGAGTATTTTTTTCTTAATTCCAAAAGACAAGCTATACCTGACATAGTTGTTGAAAGCTTTAATTGTTTTGATAATTTTTTTGTATTAAATATTTTTAATAATCTTAAAATCATATAAATAATATATATTTTATATTACTTTTAATGTATTTAAACTAAAAAATTCAAATGAAATTTATATCTCATAGAGGAAATCTAACTAGAAAAAATAAAAAATTAGAAAATGATCCCAAATATATTTTACAAGCTCTTAAATTAAACTTTGATGTTGAAATTGATGTTTTTTATAAAAATAAGAATTTTTATCTTGGTCATGATTATCCAAAATTTAAAGTTTCAAAAAAATTTCTTGAAAATAAAAAAATTTGGTGTCATGCAAAAAGTTTAGATGCATTAAATGCATTAAGTTTAACGAAAGCGCATTATTTTTGGCACCAAAACGACGACGTAACACTTACAAATAAAGGTTATTTATGGACTTTTCCTGGGAAAAAATTATTTAAAAAAAGTATTTGTGTGTTACCTGAAACAAAAAAATATGAAAAAATAAATTGCTACGGTATTTGCTCAGACTTTATTTTAAAATATAGAGAAAATATAAAAAATGATTAAAGGTTTGATTTTTGATCTTGATGGAGTTTTGGTTAACACAAAAGATCTCCATTTTATAGCTTTGAACAAAGCTTTAGAAAAATCAAATGCAAAAAAAATTATTTCTTATAACGAACATGTAAATATTTATGATGGCTTACCAACAGGAGAAAAAATTAAAATATTAAATCGAAAAGGCATTTTGAAAAAATCTGAAAATAAATCTGTTCTTAAAAAAAAACAGAAATTTACTATCGAATTACTAAAAAAAAAAATTAAATATAATAAAAATATTTTTAATATTTTTTCAAAATTAAGTAAAAAATTTAAATTGGCTATTGCAACAAACGCAGTAGAAGAAACTTTAAATATATGCGTCGATATTCTCAAAATAAGAAAATTTTGTAAGTATCTAATTTCAAATGAAAGTGTATCCAATCCTAAACCACATCCTGAAATTTATCTAAAGTGTTTAATAAATTTATCTTTAAAACCAAAAGAAACAATGATTATTGAGGACTCTCATTATGGAAGGATTGCTGCACAAGACTCTGGGTGCAACTTAATGCCTGTTAAAAATTTAAAAGATGTTACACTAGATAATATAAATAAAAGTATAAAATTAATATCAAATAAAAAGTTATATAACGAAATAAATGAATGGGAAGATAAAGATATGAATATCTTGATTCCTATGGCAGGAGCAGGGAAGCGTTTTGCTGATGCGGGATATATATTTCCAAAACCTATTATAGAAATTCAAAACAAACCCATGATACAATGGGTTATAAATAGTTTAAAAATCAATGCTAATTATATTTTTATTGTTCAAAAAGAGCATCAGGTTAAATTTAATATAAAAAGTGTATTAAAAATATTAAAACCAAATTGTAAAATAATTGAACTTGATGAAGTTACTGAAGGAGCTGCATGCACAACATTGTTAGCAAAAAAATATATAAATAATGATAAACCATTAATAATAGCTAATTCGGACCAATATATTAAATGGAATAGCTCCAAATCTATTTATAACTTTAATTCAAAAAAATATGATGGAGCAATTTTAACTTTTGAAGCAATTCATCCAAAATGGTCTTATGCAAAATGTGATAAAAATAAAATTGTTTTAGAAGTTGCTGAAAAGAAAGTTATTTCTAAAAATGCGACTGTAGGAGTATATTTTTGGAAGCAAGGATCTGAATACGTGAAATATGCAGAACAAATGATTAGAAAAAATATTAGAGTAAACAATGAGTTTTATGTTTGTCCAGTATTTAATGAAGCGATAAAAGATAAAAAAAAAATAATTATAGATCCGGTAGATGAAATGCACGGGTTAGGGACTCCTGAAGATTTAAATAATTTTATTCAATATTTGAAAAAATAGAATTATTAAAAATAAAAATGAAAGATTTAACAATTCTTATTCAAGGACCTTTTTTTGAATTTGAGAACTATAATTCAAATAAAAATATTGAAATATTAAAAAAAGTTTTTCCTAAAGCAGATATAATTATTTCTACCTGGGAAAATGAATCGAAATTTTTAAAAAATCAAAAACATAGAATAATATTTAACAAAGATCCAGGATTCGTTACAGATGAACATTTTGGCTCTTCTACTCCAGGTTCGAACATTCTAAGACAGATTATTTCTGTTAAAAACGGTTTGAAAGAAATTAAAACTAAATATACCCTAAAAATTAGATCTGACTGTTATTTCAACTCAAATAAAATTTCAAATTTAAATATTAATAAATTATTAAAAAATAACATTCAAAATTTTCTTAAAGAAAGAATTATCACATCCTCAATAGGCTCTTTAAATCAACTAGAAACAAAGATCTTATATCATTATTCAGATTGGTTTAATTTCGGTCTTACAGAAGATTTAAATAAATTATGGACCAATGTAATAATAGAAGAAAATGATATAAATTTTTTTTCAAGACTCTCTAAGGAAAAAAAAAATATTTATGGGAAAGATTGGGACTTAAAATACACTGCTGAACAATTCATTTATTATAAATCAATATCAAATAAGTTTAACAACCAACTAATTCATGCTCATGATTTTTCACAAAATAAACTAGATGAAGCCGAAAATTATTTAATTAATAATTTTTATTTAGTAGATCCGGATGACGTAGATTTTATATTTCCAAAATATGACCAAAAAATAAATAAAAAATTAAAGATAAATAATACAAATATTAGAAGCAAAGAATTAGTTTTTTTATCTTATAGTAATGATGAATGGTTTGAGCTTTATAATAAGAAAAACAAAATTAAGCATATTTCAAAAAAAAATCTAAACAAAAAATTTTTCAGATTTAAATTTAAAATAAAAAACTTTTTGTATAAAATTTTTAAATTTTTAAATTTTTAAATTATTTTTAATTATAAAATTAAAACCAAATTTGAATTTTTTATTAATTAAAATATGATTACAAAAATCTTTAATAAATTTTTGAATTATTTTTTCTTTATTATTAGTAAAATTATGATCAAAAGATTTCTTTGAATATTTAACTGAAATTTTCCTTAAATCTTTTTTAAATCCTGTATTTATTTTATAATTTTTGACATCAGCAAAATAATAATTTTTTATAGCATGCAAATGCGCACCTAATTCAAGTCTATGATTTTTTTCCAAATTGTTATTTTTTACATGAAAGTCAAGAATAAGTTTTTTTATTTTTTTATTATAAAATTTTTTTTTAAAAAAATTCAAATACAAATATTCAAAATTAAAACCAACTAAAACATTTTGTTTTTTTTGTAATTTTTCTAATAAAATTGTATTTTTTTTATTTACAGTCCAGGGTTTTTCCAAAATTAAATTAAATTTTTTATTTAAGCAGTGTTTAACTATTTCAAATTGATCTTTTTGATTAGGATTGATTGCCAGCCAGATAATTTTTTTTTTATTTCTTATTAAATTTAATTGATTGTTTAATCTTTTGAAATATTCCTCTCTTTTTTTAAATCCCCTCGGGGATTTTAGGGTGATTTTTTTAACGATATAATTTGAATCTCTTAAAATATTATAAATTTTGTCTCCCCAATTGTTTCCAATTACTGCGAAACTCACTTTCATATTTTTCTATAATATATATATAAATGAACTAATGAAAAAAAAAAGAATTTTAATAATTGGTGCAGGATGGATGGGTTGTCATCTAGCTCTTACACTAATCAAACGTGGATATAAAGTTAAACTATTTGAAAAAAATAAAATTTTTAATGGTATGTCTGGTGCAAATACAAATAGACTTCATATGGGATATCACTATCCAAGAAGTTTTCAGACCAGAATACAATCTAAATTTGGGTTTTATAATTTTGTAAAAAAATATCCCTCATTAACAAAAAAAATAAGAAATAATCTAATTTATATTGTAAAAAAATATTCTTTAGTTGATTTTGAAACTTATAAAAAAATCATGAAATCTTCAAAACTAAAAGTTAACGAGACTAAATTTTTTAGAAAAGAACTTTTAAATGTTGATGGTTTAATAAAAGTAAATGAGGCACAAATTTTACAAGAGAAATCAAAAAAATTTTTTAAATCTAAACTAAAAAATAACATTATCGAAAATACAGAAGTTAAACTTAATCAACTTACGTTAGGAGAAAGAATTTCATTTAAAAAAAAAGAATTTGACTATCTTATAGATTGCACTGCTGGTCATTTGTTCAATAAAAAAATATTTGATATTTCTTACGAACCAAGAATCACATGGATATATAAATCTAAATTAAAAAATTTTGCTTTGATGGCGATGGACGGTGAATTTTATAATATTTTTCCATATAGTAATAATGATTACATACTTGGTACGCCGAAATATTCAAAATTTAATAAAATAAATAATTTAGACAGGGCTATAAATTTTCTGAAAAAAATTAAAAAAGTTGATGTAATTAAAAGAAGGGATTTATCTGAAAATATCATAAAAAAAACTTTTCTAAATTTTAAAAAATTTTTTAAATACTCTGGTTATTTCATTTCTTTAACAACTATCTTCAATTCAAATTCAGATAATAGACCAACTTTAGTTAAAAGAAAAAAAAATATTATTTTTGTCTTAGGTGGCAAAATTGATACAATATTTGAAGCTGAAAAAGAAATAATTAAAATTTTAAAGAATTAGTTAATTAATCTTATTTTTTTTATAAGTTTTAAGAGTTTTTTATAAGCCTCTGGGGTATCAATTGCTAAACAATAGCTGTTCTTTTTTTCTATTTGATATCCATAAAATTTGATTGATTTATAATTAACAATTTTTTTAAATACATCATTTGAAAGATCCACAAATTGATTTTTTTTTATAAATTTAAATATTTTATTGTTTAAAATAATTACGCCTGTATTTACTAAATATTTAGAATTTCCCTTGCTATTTCTTTTTTCATCAAAATTAACAATTCTTTTTCTAAAATCTAATTTGATAGAGCTACTAGCAATTCCAGTAAAAGGATTTTTTTTGAGAGAGTAAAGTGCCATTGTTATATCTGACTTTTTTTTGTTATGAAACTTAATCATTTTATCAAGATTAAAATTTAATAAGTTGTCGCTATAAATTACTAAAAACGATTTTCCTAAACTTTTCTCAACTTTTTTTATTGCACCAGCTGTTCCTAGTAATTTTTTTTCATTACTTATTCTAATTTTAATTTTTAATTTTTTTTCTATTTTTTTTAGTTCATTTTTAATATGATGTGGTTTGAAATAAGTATTAATAAAATAATTTTTAATAAACTTATATTTTTTAATCCATCTAATATTTCTTTCCAAAATACTTACATTTTTTATTTTTATTAGTGGTTTTGGCAGTCCCTTGGAAATTTTAAGTATTCTACCGCTAGTGCCTGCAGCTAAAAAAAATAAATTCATAATGTTTAATTCAAAAAATATTCTTTAATAAACTTTAAATATTTATAAATTTTTTTATTAGAGATTTTTTTCTTTAAATATACTTTATTTACTTTAAAAACAGCGTTACTTAACCATAAATCATATTTAATATTGGGTTTATTTGTTTCAGGGTCCAAATTATTCATTTTCATCTCCTGTGTATTTAAATCATTAAACCAGTCTTTATATTTTATTTTTGTGTGTGTTGCATCTTCAACAAAGCCTATATTCTTAACTAGATGTTTTTTTGGAATAATACTAACTTTTTTTTTTTTCCAGTTTGAATACAACCATATGTAATCCCAGGCTCTAAATTTTTTTTTAAATTGTTCATCAAAAATAGTCGTCCAGTATGAAACAAATTTTTTATCATTTATGATTTTGTATAAATAATTTTGATTTTTTAATTTTTTCCAACCTGACATATTTTCATCATAATCCAAAATTGATCTTCTCCACGTAGCATATCCCCAGCATAAGTTGTAATTACTAAAAAAGTAATTTTCATCTTTAGATCTAAAATTTTTAAATGATGAGCCACATATTTGTGAAATTTTTTTATTGTATCTATATTTTTTTAACATTTTAGTGCAATAAGTAAAAAAAGATTTATTGGGTAAAGTATCATCTTCAAGAATAATTCCTTCTTTTTCATTTTTAAAAAACCATTTTATTGCATCTCTATAAGATATGTATGCGTCTACATATTTTTTTCTTTTTTTATATTTAATTTTACATTTCCATTTTATTAACTTTAAAACATCTAAAACTTTTTTATTTTTAATTATATCTTTGCTATTTTTTTTTAAAGGTGTGTTAATTGATATATAAATTTTTGTGGGTTTTATAATTTTTAATCTTTCAATTATTTTAACGGTGGTCTCAGGCTTAATATATACCATTAACAAAATTGGGGTATTCATTTTTGGTTTACCTTAAAATATTTCTTAGTTTTTTTTAGCAAACTCTGATTTTCTATACATTGATAATTTTTTTTATAATCTATCCCATACGCTGAATAATTGTTTGTTAAAAAGTTTAAATATACTGAAAGATCAATATTTTTTTTAAATTTCATAATGTCTTTGAAAAAAAAGTTTTTATTAGTCAAAATATATCCAGCTTCTGTAAACTTACTTAAAATACCTTTCTTATAATAAATTTTTAGTTTATCTTTAACTATAGTTCCCTTTTGATTATTTTTTTTTAAAACAACTGAAAAAATTAGATTTGATTTTTTTTTATTTTTTAAATTTATCTGTTTTTTAATATTATAATTATTCAAGTAATTATCACAGTACATTAGCAAAAAATTTTTTTTAATAAGTCTTTTTGCTTTTATTATTCTCGTTAAAGTACTCCAATTTTTAGAACCATTATGAATTTTAACATTTTTTTTATTTTTATAATAATTTTGAATTATTTTTTTTTTATAACCAGTAAGAATTAAAAAATTTTTTATACTATTTTTTTTTAATTGATTAATTAATTTCTCAATAAAAGGCTCACCATTTATTTCAATCATTGCTTTTGGCAACTTTTTTCCCAAGCTACCTAATCGTGTTCCCTTCCCACCAGCCAGGATTACCGCCTGTAATTCTTTAGACATAAAAGGATTATATTTTATAATTTGATTTTAATGCGTCCTTCCTGAAACCTTTAACAGTATCAAGTGAGTATTTTATTAGATTATAATTATACAAAGATTTCTTTTTAAGCACATCAGTTGTAACTGTTATTATGTGACATTTAATTTTTGATGCTTGATATATATTATATACCTCTCTTGTGCTCGCCCATATAAGTTCACTTTTTTTATTTTTTTTCATTAATTTTAATGCTTTCCTCATAACTGGTACTGGATCCCTTCCTGTATCTGCGATGCGGCCTGCAAAAATGGATATGTAAGAAGGTATTTTTGGATTAAGATTTTTTAAAACATCTTTAACCTGCTCAATTGTCATTATTGCTGTAATATTTAGTTTTATATTTTTGTTACTTAAATATTTTATAAGCTTAGATGTTGGTTTTTTTTTTGTATTTGTGATAGGAATTTTTACGTAAACATTTTTTCCCCAAGAATTAATAATCTCAGCTTGTTTTTTCATTTCCTCAAGATTGTCAGAAAATACCTCAAATGAAATTGGTTTATTTTTAATAACTTTTAATATTTTTTTTGCAAAAATTTGATAATTTTTAATCTTATTTTTTCTCATCAATGAAGGATTAGTGGTCAAGCCTTTAATGAAGGAAGTTTTACTCAAACCTACCATTTCATTAAAGTTTGCTCCATCTGCAAAAATTTTTATATTATTATAAATGTTTTTTTTCATATAATTTTTCCTATTTCTTTGATCATCTTAGAGATGCTATTAAATTTGTAATCATATAGTTTTGGTTTTGGTTCATTATAGTTATAGTCAATAAATATAGTTCTGCAATTCATACTTGCTCCTGCTTCAATATCTTTCCACCTGTCGCCTATCATATAACTTTTTTCAAATTCAATATTCCATTTCTTTGCGGCTTTTTTTAACATTCCAGGTTTTGGCTTTCTACAAGTGCAGTTATCATTTTTACCATGAGTACATACGTAAATATCATCTATTAAAAAAAATTTTTTAATTATAGAATTAATCACTTTAAGAGAATAATTGGTTAATTTCCCATTTTTTATATCTGGTTGATTTGTGACCATAATAATTAAATAATTTTTTTCTTTAAGTTTTTTTATAAAATTAAAAAGCTCATAATTTAAAACTAGATCTCTAGGGTATCTGGGTGAAAAAGGTTTGTTGTGTTTAATGACTGATTTATTAATTATGCCATCACGATCAAAAAAAAAAGCTTTATTTTTTTGCAATAACACTCTCCCACATAGTTTCTTTTTCTTTTAATTTAGGATGTGAGACCAATAAATGCCAAACTAAAGCTTGATAAGCTTCAGAAAATGGTGTCAAAAGTTTTTTGTTTTTTACTGGTATCACAAGTGAAACATTCGAGTTTTTTGCAGCATAACCGTCAGATTTACCTACAACTGATAAAATTTTACATTTTTTCTTTTTACCTAATTTTATTGCTTTAATTAAATTAACACTAATATTTTTTTTTATATTTCCACCACCAACAGAAAATATAAATATTATATCTTTACTATTTAATTTACTTGTAACAAGCCACTGTGAAAAAATTTCTGACCAACCCTCGTCGTTAGTTCTTGCTGTTAATTCAGAAACATTATCAGTCGGTGCATAAGCTTCAATGCCTATAATTTTTCTAAAGTCATTAACTGCATGTGAAGCATTTCCAGCACTACCACCTACGCCTAAAAAAAAAATTCTTCCTTTATTTTTTTTACAATATTTAATTGTTTTTACCATTTTACTAATCTTTTTAACGTCGAGATTTAATGAAATATCCGAAGACTCTTTTAAAAAAGATTTAATGAAATTTTCCATATTTATATTATCCTTGTAATACCATTAAAATCAAAATTAAATCTTAATTCTTCTATTCCTTCTTTTGCCATTGCTTTAACTAATTTTTTTTTATCATTTGCATAAAAAAGCAAAAAACCCCCGCCACCTGCTCCAACTAATTTTCCACCAATTGCACCGTTATTAAGTCCTAGTTTGTAAAGAGAACTTATTCTAGAATTGATTGTTTCGGGCGATCGCTCGTATTTACATCTCCATTGTTCATTGAGTATTTCTGCAAAACCTTTAAGGTTTCCAGTTTCTAAAAATTTTTTACTCTTAATTCCAAGCACTTTATTATATTTAAGGTTATTAATAATCTCTTTATTTTTATTCTTAGTTTTCAAGTTTTGATTTTTTAGAATTTTATCAGCATTTCTTGAAAATTTAGTAAAAAAAAGGCACAAGTTGTCTTCTAATTTTTCTATAATATCTTTTGATATTTTTAATGGCTTAATTATCACACCTTTTTTTGTAAATTTATAACTATTTATGCCTCCATAAACTGAGCTAAATTGATCTTGTTTTCCTACATTTCTCTTTAAATCTTGAATTTCAATTTGGCAGGCTTTCTCTGCCAAATCATAATGACCAATTGATCTATTCTGGTAAGAATAAATTGCTTTTATTAGCCCAGCAGTAAATGCACCAGAGGAGCCTACTCCTGTTCCAGCGGGTACATCTGCTGCTACCTGCATCTCAATTTTTTTTTGGTTTGGAATATATCTCTGGAAAACTTTTTTAATTATTGGGTGTTTAATATTTTTAATTTTTTTTACTTTTTCATGCTCAGAATATTTTAAAAAAATATAATTCTTAAACGGTTCATATAAACTAATATATACATATTTATTTATTGTTGCCGAAATTAAAAAACCATCATTTTTATTGTAAAAAGAAGGTAAATCTGTTCCCCCTCCTCCAAAAGTTATTCTTAATGGACTTTTAATCAAAATCATTTCTAATTATAATTAAATTTTAAAATAGCTATTGCTGGTGAATTTTCTAAAACCAAATAAACAATTCTATTTTTTTCGTCAAAATCAATATCTCTTATTCTTTCATTTATAACAATTCTATTTTCTTCAACTATATTTTTAAAGTTATCATCAAAAACTAAATGATATAAAGTTCTATGACCTTGTTTTGGCAGCCATCCCATAGATCCTAGAAAAATGCTATTTTTTGGTATTTTGTTATTAAAATTCTCTGGAATTAGTTTTACTCTCCCAATGCCGATTGAAATCGGCCAATATTTTAAAGGCTCTATAAAACCATATTTTGAATGTGTTTTTTTTAAAGGAGCTTCTGGTCTTGGATATTTAGCATTATAATGTTCTCCATAGGATGCAATTGGCCATCCATAATTTTCTACTTTATTCTCAATATCATAATTAATATTTAGCTCATCACCACCTCTAGGACCATGCTCACTCATTATTAAAACTTTTTTACTTTCTTCATAATATAATCCTTGAACATTTCGGTGCCCCATAGAAATTACTTCATAATTTTTATTATTTATGTTTATTTTAACAACTTTTCCAAAAATAGAACCTTTATCTTGTGCTCTTTTTCTATCTCTGAACTCTCCAATACTAAAAATTATATCTTTCATATTCCGACTTGAAAACATTGTGCCTCCAGTTTGATGAGCATTCCATTCTTGGTAAGAAGTAGGGACACAATCTTCATATACAAAAAAATCCTCAAATTTTAAATAATTATCATTAATTTTTGATCTTATTATTGATGTGTTATAACAATCTTCTTTTTGTTCTCTTGTATAAGATAAATATATGTATTCATCTTTAATTAATAAATCTTTTACACTTATTCGATCTATATTAAAAAAATTTTGATCTAAAATTATCTCTTTTAAATTAGTCTCAATTAAATTTAGAGGTATTTCATCAGAGTTTATTTTTTTTTTATCGTATGACATGAAAACACCATTTCCAGTTACAAAAAAAACTTTTTCATTTGTTTGCTCTAGATATCCAATAGGTTTTTGCTCCCATTCATAATAATCTAAATCAAAAAAAGGAATTTTAAATTTTTTCAAGCTATATTGTTTGTTATCCGTAGAAGTAATATTTTTCTGATCAATAACTTTAAGATATAAATTCATATACCTCATATGATTCTCTGATAAATTTCTCCAATTTGAAACCCTTTTTTTATTAATTTTAATATTTTCATTTTTAAGTTTTGTGAATTGTTTTTCTAACTCTTTAGCTTTGAAGTAACTTATATTCTCTTTTAAATATCTTTTAAAATTATCTGGAACCTTTGATTTAATAAAAGAAAATTTATCCGCATCACCCGTTGAATTAATTACAAATAAGGATAGGACCAATAATGCTGTAATAGAAAAAATAATTATAATTTTTGATTTATTTTTTTTCATTTCCAAAGGTTTTTTGAACAATTGTTTTAATTTTGAAATCTTATTTTATATATAACTATCTTATTATTACAATCCATCTTTTTATTACAATCTTTTATTTAGTTAAATTTATTTTATTATTTTTAATTGAGTAAATTTTATCACAATGCCTCAATGACACACCCTTGTGTGCAATATTAATAATTGTCATTTTTTTATATTTTAGAAATATTTTTTTAATTATTTTTTTTTCTGTTTTTTCATCAAGTGCACTAAATGCTTCATCTAAGATTAACAATTTTGGATTATTATACAAAGCTCTTGCAAGACCTAAACGTTGTTTTTGTCCACCAGACAAATTTATTCCTCCCTCTCCAACTATTGAATTAATTTTAGATTTAGATCTTTTTATATATTCATCCAAATCAACATCATTTAGAACCTCATAAATTCTTTTATGATCGGATTCAGTTGATTTTTGTCCAAAAGTAATGTTTGACTTAATTGTATCATTTAAAAGAAATGTCCCTTGTGATACACAACCTATATTTTTACCCCAAAATTCTTTACTAAAATTAATTTTTTTGTGATCAATTATTAGCTCACCATCATCTGGGGAAATTAAACCTGCAATAATATCAATTAATGTACTTTTTCCAGAGCCCGTATTTCCAATTAAACCAATTTTTTCCCCTAGTTTAATTCTTAGATCGATTCTATTAAGAACTTTGATTTTTTTATCATAACTATAATTTATTTTTTTTAAATGAATAAATTTTTCAAAATTTATGTTTCTTATTTTTTTTTTATTTTTTGAATAACTTTTTTTTAATTCTCTATAAACTTCAAAAACTGATGGTATATGATACCTTAAAATCTGTTGTGATGAAATAAGTCTATTAAATGATGGCAATAGTCTAAAAGAAGCTACAGCTATAAAACCCAAAGTAACAATAATTTCTTCAAAATTATATTCTTTGAGATTAAGTATTAACATAATTAAACAAAAACAAAACACTAATATAATTTCAATTGTGAATCTTGGTAAGTTTTGAAATGTTAAATATTTTTTTACAGAACCTGCGTATGAAAAAAGTGAGTTTTCATAATTTTGTAAAAATTCATTTTGTAAAAAATAAATTTTTATATCTCTTATATTTTGAAAAATTTCACTAGAATTTTGTATAATTTTTTGATCAAAATTAAAACGATCGTTGCCTAGTTTAGAAATAATATTTTTTGTAAAAATAATATATATTAATAAAAAACATAATAAAATAAATATAATATAAAGTGTAACAACTCCTACTGTAATTATTAGTAAAGATATTATCCCTATTACAACTAACAGCTCTATAATGATGTTTAGTATTGGAGAAATTACTCCATAAACAAATGAACCACTTTCATCTTTTATGTTTCTTATAAATTCTGAGCTGTTTCTTAAAAAATAATTTTTATAAGGCATAAATATATATTGATCCATAAGCTTTAAAGAGATTGTAGCTTGTAAAAATGAGGTATATTTATTTTGATTGTAATTAAGAATTATTAAAAAAAAAAACTTTAGTAGAAAAATAGAAAATAATAAGATTATTATTAAGAATATTTGTTGAGAGTGATCAAGAGATAAAATATATAAATTCTCATTAAAAAAATTTTTTAAAAAATTCTCATCTTGTAAAATTGAAACTACTGGAATTATCAATCCTATTGATAATAATTCCAAAATTAAAGAACTTATAATAAGAAAACCTAGTAATATAAATTTTGAAAATCCAAACTTTTTAATAATAAAAAAAGTTTTACTATAAAAATCTTTATTTAATAAATTCATTTCATTTTTGTACATCTAAATTCTGAAGAATCCACAAATGTTTTAATATGATTTTTTAATTTGTCTTTATAACTATCATTAAAAATATTCATCCATTTTTCGTAAACAAAACTTGATTGATAATTTATTTTGTTGTTATCATTTTCAAGTTCATCTGGAAATAAATAAAAACCGTGCAAATACCGCATATAAAAATATTCGTATAAAAAATTTTTATCATAGTTAAGTATGATTTTTTCAAAATTATTAATCGCATTATCATAATCATCAATATCTTTAGCATGGTAATTAAAATCATATGAACAATGTGGATTGGTTTGGCCAGCGTTTATTACTGGTACTTGAAAATAAGCATATTCAAGTCCAATTGTTCCATAAATAGTTAAAATAAGATTAATACCTTCGGTAATCAACTGGCTGTGTGTGATATTTTTATCAATTAGTTTTAATTTAGGATATTTCTTTAAGAAGAAATCAATCGTATTTTTATTTGAGTCAAATTCTAAAGGATGAAATTTTATATACCAATCATTTTGAGAATTTATTGTTTTTTGTCCTAAAAAATCTATCCAATCATAAAAATCATTAAATATATTTCTACCAAACGCATTTGGCGCATCAGAAAAATGATGTGCCGCTATTAAAATTTTTTTTTTTTTATTCAAGTCTAGAACCCTTTTTTTGAAATTCTTGGTCATCAACGGACTTTCTGCAGGCAAAGCTGTTACTTTATTTTCTATTGTTTTTTCACCAGAAAATTTTCTATCAATAAATTTTTTACCTTCCTTAATTGAATTTAATCTAGTCTGACTATCTAACTTTTTAAACTCCTGGGCAAAATAAGGCATATCAAAAATACTTTGATTTTTTTCATCGTGTGAAAATATGAAAAAAGATCCAGCTGAATAAGCTTTGATTTTTCTGCTAATTGCTAGCCTTAAAACTATACCAAACTCATAGACAGTATGGCTAACAATTACTGATGAAATTTGATTTTTGTTAAAGAAATCGTCCCAAAAATAATATAGATCAATAAAATTTTTTAAATAATTTTCAAAAATTTTTGAATTAATTTCTATTGTAGGTAGATCATATTTTCTTAAAAAACCATCATAAATTAAATCACCTACATTTATATTTTCTAAGCTTATATCATAAACATCACTTTTATTTTTCAATTTATTTTTAACTTCATTAAATTTTTCTAATATTAATTTTTTATTACTGTTTTTAGGTAAAATATTTTCTTCAACACCAAAGGAAGAATAAATAAATTTAAAAGAAACTAAAAAAAAAAATTTAATATAAAAAATAAATTTTCTAAATGGATTAGTAAAAAAATTTGGATTATATGAAATTATTCTTGAATTAAATTTTTCTGAGAGAATATTTGCTAAATATGAATAAACTATATGAGAATCACACAAAGCATTATTTTCGACTAAAACAATTGAATCTCCATAATATTCTTTTTTAAAATTTTTTTTATTGTGAAAATAATATTTCCAAAAGAAAAAAAAACTTTTTAATTTATCTAACATTAAAGTTACCTTGTTTTTGGAACTAAATAGACTGGTGGTCTAACTATATTGCAATTCTTACATATTGATATAAATTTTTTTTCCTCAATACTTTTTCTTAAATTTATATAAAAGGAATTATTCCATATTTCTTCTAGACCACTTGTCATAACATTTCCCATTTTAAGTTTTGTTGTTAAATCATAACAACAAGGAACAACGTTACCATCTGATCTAATTGTTAAGGTTTCGTCTAAATGATCACAACTATTTTTATCTTCTCTGTCTTTGATTGTTACTTTTTCAAAATCATTTATTTCTTCATTCATTGATGGCCATTGCATTGCAAAAAAATTTTTAAACTCTACGTCCTCATCTTTAAAATTTTCTAAAATCCAGTTGGCAGTTTTAGGTGAAATATCATCACTTACAGAATTTTCTTTTTCAAAAAACTGAGTGCTACAAATATTAATTTTAAGTGTTTTTTTTTCTAAGTTTTTTCTCTGATTTAGTAGTTCCTTGATATTTTTTAAAATTTTTTCTGTATTACTTTTTTTTCTTATTTTTTCACTATCTTCTGCTGACTGACCATCTAAGGAAAATTCAATTAAATCTAAATCACTTTCGACAATTTTTTTGATAATTTTTTCATTTAAAACTGTACCGTTAGAAACAGTCTTTACAAATATATCTTTATTTATTTTTTTTATTTTATTTAGCATGTAAAAAAAATTCTTATTTAGAAATGGTTCACCTCCATGATAAAGAACAATAACTTTAATGTGTTGTACATTTTTTTTAATTTCTAAAATTATTTTCTCAAATATCTCCAAAGACATAACTCCCCTGGTCATTTCTATTGTACCAGTAGGACAATGAACACAACCTAGATTACATTTGCTGGCTGGTTCTATTCTTAATACTTTTGGAAAAGGTTTTGTCATCAATTTATTTAAATATCTTTTTCAAAAATTTCTTTCATTTTTTTTAATTGCTTAACAGAAACATATTCATGATTATTTAGACTATTATAAGAAAAATTTTCTTTACAAAACTTACCTGGTTTATCGTCTGATTTTTTAATAAAATCTTTCACTTTCCATGACAATAAATCAACTGCTGTGGGCAAAATTACAAAGTAATTTTTAAATTCAATTGTGCTTAAAGAGTCCGAGCTTGTAATCATTTCTTCATGGATCTTCTCACCTGGGCGGATCCCAATATTTACAATTTTTGCATTTCCAGCAAAAGCTTTGATAACATCAATAATTCTATAAGAAGGTATTTTGGGAACAAATAGTTCTCCTCCCCACATTTTAGACAGACAACTAATTACAAAATTTACACCTTCGTCTAGAGTTATTGTGAATCTTGTCATTCTTTTATCTGTAAGAAAAATTTTTCCTGATTTAGATTGGTCTAAAAATAGTGGCACCACTGATCCTCTAGAACCAAATACATTTCCGTATCTAACAACTGAAAATTTTTTTTTTGAATAATTGTTAGAAGCGATAAAAATCTTGTCTGCAGCTAGCTTTGAAGAACCATACAAATTTATAGGTGCAGCAGCTTTATCAGTACTCAATGCGATAGCCCTCTCTACTTTGGAATTCACGATTGCATCTATAACGTTCTGTGTTCCAATTATGTTTGTTTTAATTACTTCAAAAGGATTATATTCAGCAGTTGGAACTTGCTTTAATGCAGCTGCATGTACAACAATATCCACATCTTTAATCGCAAGTTTTATACGTTCTAAATCTCTAATATCACCAATAAAAAATCTTAATTTATTTTTGTAAGCTTTAAAATCTAATGCCATTTGGGATTGCTTGAGTTCATCTCTACTATAAACAATAATTTTTTTAACTTTGAAGTTTTTTAATATTGTTCTAACAAAACTTTTTCCAAATGATCCAGTGCCACCTGTTACTAAGATTGTTTTATTCCTATAAATGTTTTTAAGTTTTTTTAGCATTTTTTTTTATAATTGATTTTATAGATTTTATTATAAATTCTTGTTTTTTATTATCAATTTTCAAATGTATCGGTAATGACAGACTATTAGCTTTGTATTCTTCACATTGAGGCAGTTTCTTATGCTTTTTTTTATAAATTTTAAAATCATAAGCTGGGATGTAATGAAACTGACTAATAATTTTTTTATAATACAATTTTCTCAAAAAACTATTTTTGTCAATATTTAACTTTTTAAAATTAATATTTGCCAATATCAGATGATAAGAGGGATCAGTTTTTGCTTCTGGTTTTACAATTGAGATTACATCCATATATTTGTCTAATTTTCTAAAATAATTTAAAAAAATTTTTTTTCTTTTACTTAAAATTTTATTTATGCTTTTTAATTGTGAAACACCAAGAGCTGCGTTTATATCACTTAGCCTGTAATTATATCCAATGATATTTACATCATATGACCAATGCTTATTATTGTTTTTTTTTATTCCATGGGATCTTAATTCTTTAATTTTTTTTGAAATTTTTTCTTTATTGGTAGTAACTAAGCCTCCCTCACCAGTTGTTATAGTTTTCAAAGGATGAAAAGAAAAAGTTGAAATATCTGAATGTTTGCATGATCCTATTAAAAACTTTTTTTTATTATATACATATTTTGCTCCAAAAGCATGGCATGCATCTTCAATTAAATAACAATTGTATTTTTTTTTTAATTTATAAAAATTTTTAATATGTCTAGGATAGCCCCCATTGTACATTGTCACTATAGCTTTTATTTTTTTTAGATTATTTTTTCTGATGCAATCCTCAATATTGTTTGCATTTACCTGGCCTGTTTTTGCATCAATATCAGAAAAATATATCTTTGCTTCTAGAGATAAGGCCATATTAGCAGCAGCGATAAAATTTATACCTGGCAAAATAATTACATCATTTTTTTTTAGCCCTATAGAAAGATAAGCCAAGTGAAGTGCTGACGTCCCACTGTTACATGAAATTGCAAATTTGGATTTTAAAAAACTAGCAGCATTTTTCTCAAACAAATCAACAAAGGGCCCAGTGGTAATTAAAGAATTTTTCAATGACTTCTTAATTAAAAAAAAATCTTTTTGACGTATCTTTTGACTCCCGTATGGGATTAAACTTTTTGGATTTTGCATCTTATTTAAATTATATTTATTGAAAGCATCAGTTAACTCTTTAAACAATCTAAAAATGTGTCAAAAATTAGATATAAAATTTATTATTAAGCACATTTAGTATTAAATTAATTTACTTTACTATAATGTATTTTTTTACTAATAACTCAAATAATTTATTCACAAATGTCTCAAATATAATTAATAAACTAATATGAACTTAGAGACTCAATATAAAAAATTTTATAAAATCATACAAACCCTACCTGAAGGACCGCTTTTTAGTAAATTAGAAATCAATCCTACAGAACTTTGTAATAGAACCTGTTCGTTTTGTCCAAGAGGTCAAGGATATCCAAATAAAAATGAGCATATAAGCTTAGAGGTAATTGATAAGATTTATGAAGACCTTAAGGAGTTAAATTATCAAGGATTAATTGAAATTTGTGGAAGTGGCGAACCACTTCTATCAAAAAATTTATTACCTTTAGTAAAAAAATTAAAAGAATTTAATTTATTAATTACTTCAAATGGTGATCGACTTACGACGGATAAAATTTTGGAACTTAATGAAAATGGCGTAAATTATTTCATTGTAAGTTTATACGATGGTGAAGAGCAAATTAGTGAGTTTGAAGAAAAATTCTCAAAAGCCAATATTGATAAAAGTAAATTTTGGCTTAGAAAAAGTTGGTTTGAACACACTCATTTTAATAATAGAGCAGGATCTATAGAGGAGTTTGAAAAAAAACTTGAAACACAGCCATGTAATATACTTCATTATCAATTGGACGTTACAATAAATGGAAATGTCGAATTTTGCTGTCATACTGCCTGGAAAAATGATTATTACCACGGAAATATTTTATCATCATCATTAAAAAAAATCTGGTATGGAAAGAAAATGCAAGCGTACAGAAAACAGTTAGAAAAAGGAAGAAAACATGCACCTTGCAAATCGTGTAGTGTTGGGGGCACTAGATACGGAGAAGAATTTGTTAAGAAATGGAACGAACTAAAAAATTAATTTAATTTTTTTTTTAAATATTTAAAATAATTTTTTTTTGTAGCAATGTCCTTCAAAAGTTGAATATTATTTTTGAATTTAATATAATCGGTATCATAGTCTAGTGTTAGTCTAATTTTTGAAAAATCTTTATTAATTATTTTATAATTGTTAATTTTTGTAAATATATTTTTGTAAATCCAGGGGGTTACATGCTCCTTGTCATAAGATGATTTAGCTCTTGTATACATTTTTTGAATTAAATCATACTTAATAATTTCACAATCAAAACCATGAGGTAAATATCTAGGATTATTATTTGTTAAAAAATTAAGATTTTTTTTTTTATAATTATTAACCATCTCATCAACAACTATAGGATTTATAAAGGGGCAGTCAGAAGTTATTCTTATTAAATTTTTAATTTTAAATTTTTTAGAACAAAAATAATACCTTTTAAGTACGTTGTTCTCACTTATATTTTTAGAATAAAAAATCTTAACTTTATTTTTTTTTGCAATTGATTGGAAAATCTTTGTAAACTTATCAAATGGTACTGCAATAATTATATTTCTGATTTCCTTAGCTCTTTTTAAATTTTGTAACAAAAAATCTAAAAAGGACATATTGTCAAATTCATAAAAAATTTTACCCTTTAATCTTGATGAAGAAAATCTACACTGGATTACAATATCAAAACTCATTTTTTTTGCAAAACTGCTTGGAACTTATAACCAAGTAATTTTTTATGAAGCTCTTTTTCACTGATTGTATTTAAAATTTTCTTATCTCTATTTTTTCCTAAGTAAGGATCATCAAAGTTTAAATAATTATTAATTATTGGTATTTCAGAAATAACAGTGTTGATTTTTTTTACTTGGAAAGAGTGTTTTCTTGCAATCATTTTTATACTTTTTAGGGAAAATAAATTACAATGTTCTATTCCATCAAACATATTACACTTTTCATGAAGAATAGTGCTTGCAAGAGAATTTGCGTTAGGAGTTTGAAAAAAAAATAATCCATTAGGACTCAACAAAGATTTTATTTTTCTTAAAAGTAAATGTGTATCTTTAATGTGCTCTATTACATCCCACATCGTAATACAATCAAATTTAATTTTGCTGTTGTAAGAAAAAATTGATGCACAATCAACATTATGCTTTTTCGCAGAAATCTCGTATTCTTTTTTATTTAATTCAATTCCATGTGTTTGTATATTATTTTTATTAACCAGGTCTAAAAAAATGCCATTAGAACAACCAATGTCTAATAAATTATTTATTTTTTTTTTTGAACTTTTTAAAGTAGATAGCCCTGAGCTAAACATTTTATTATAAAAAATTTTTTCGTTTATAGAAATTTGTGACTGGGCATCATGATTGTTTTTGTAATAATCATTTAATTCATTATCTTTTAATACGGGGTCTAAGTAGACCATTTCACACTTTTTGCATTTTTTATATATTCCACCACCTTTTATAAATAGAGCTTCTTTATTGTGACGTTTACAAATTGGGCAATTGGTTTTAATTAAAAATTTTTTTTTAATTAAGCCATCTTTAACAAATTTTTTTCTATAATTTTCATTTTTTTTTTGACTGAATCTTCTTTTAATGTGAACTGTATTAGCTCCCAATTTTAATGTCATGTCAAAATTATTTTGCATTGTTTTTGATAACTTTAAATATTATTTATGATATGTTGAATTATAACGCGGTCTTGAATAAATAAAAGTTATTTATTTAAAGTTTTATAATTAAATATAAATTAATTATTTTTTAGATTAACTTAAATTAAAAAGTTTTATAAAATGAGTTATTTATTTTTTAGAGTAGATTCATCATATTCTATTGCAAGCGGTCACTTGATTAGGTGTCAAAGATTAGCAAAAGTACTTAAGAAAAAATATGAAATAATATTTATTGTTAATAAATTTAAAGGAAATTTTAATTTTATTTTAAAAGACTTTAAAAAAATTTATTTAGACTATAAAAATGAACACCATTTAGATTCTAAAAGTGACAGCGAAAAAACAATTAAAGTTTTAAAAAAATTTAAAGGTAAAAAAATACTAATTGTAGATCATTATAAGCTTGATTCAACTTGGCACAAAAAAATAATAAAACATATAGATAAAATGGTTTGCATAAATGACTATATCAAAAAAAATTATTGTGATTATCTAATTAATGAAACTTATTACCCAAAAAATGCATCTCAAAAATGTCTAAAAAAAGATACTAAGCTTTTAATTGGGCCTAAATACGCTTTAATAGAAAATAATAAAAAAAAAA
>CERI01080642.1_pt1 | contig 41054 bp, 39 predicted proteins | sample 350261 | NCBI WGS metagenome assembly CERI01 (sample SAMEA2620979, study PRJEB7988) | marine metagenome | isolation source: saline water (ENVO:00002010), including
TGGGATCGGGTATTACACTTTCGCAATAATCACCAGGCAAAGCTTATTACTAAAATTATCTTATAATGTAAAGGTTAATTTATGATAATTTAAATCTTGAAAAACTCCAATATTTTCAAATAAAATTGGATAAAATTAGTTATTTTTTCAAAATTTTTTTTTACGTTTTGAAAAAGTATTATCAATAACAATATATAATAATCCAATTATTACACCAAATACTATTGCAAAAAAGTAATTTTTTAAGAAACCAACAGAATAAAATTTAGTAATCTTTAGTGATGCAGCTACAAAATTTTTTTTGTTAGCTAAGGGGGTTAATAAATAGTTTTCTTCAAATCTTTCTAAAGTTTTATTTTCAGAAACTAATAATATTTCATTATCAATAAAAATTAACTCATTAATAAATTTTGATTTACTAGCACGTGAATTTAGCAATTCTATTTCTTTCTCAATTGATAAATATCCCCTTAAGTAATAGAGAGTTGGATCTCGAAGAATAGCTTCTGCATTTACATTTACATTATCTGTATTATAAATATTATCTTGAATTTTTAATGTTCTAGCCATAGAGGCGTGTTCCTTTAAAAATGCTATTTTATTTTTGGTTGAAGTTTCGTATTTAATAATAAGATTTTTTTTTTTTGATAATAAATCTTCTTTTTTAAATTTTTTCTTTATTTTAATAGACTGTAATTGTTTTTCAAATTGTGTAGATAAAATTTCATGTACTCTTTGATTGGCATTTTTATGAACATATCTCAAAATTTGTTTCCATTTTTGAACATCATCATATCTAAATTCAATATAATCAAATGTAATTTGTAAATCTTTTGCTTTTTTAACTGTATTATTTAGAACTAATGTTGGTGTAATAATTTTGATTTCTGAAGCTAGTTTTATAACCGCTTCATTATAATCTTGAACACTATTATAAACTTTAGGGTCTATTAAATTAAATTTACGAAATGCATCTTCAAATATTGTTTTATTAACTAGTGATTCTAAATAAAGATACTTGAGTTTATCTTTAGTAATTTTGAATCTATCATTATCAATAAACGGAGAAATTCCTGATGACCCATAAATCTCAATATTATGTATCAATTCATTGAAAACAATGTATTCATTTAAATCATAATCACTGATTGGCATAATTTCAGTTTTAGCAGTAAATTTTTCAGTTTTATCTGACAGATAAATAAATAAACATATTACTGAAATTGCTACTGCGGCAAATATCTTAAATTTACCATTCCAAATAATTCTCAAAAAACCAGTAATATCTATCTCAATAATATCAACATTGTTTACTTTTTTCATTTAAATAGTTTCTTATAGCAATTTGAGAAATATTTAAATTAAAAAAAATAAACAAAATTTGTTTAAAATGAAACTTAATGATTGAAGTTATCTTTTTTTTTTGAATAAATCGATTGAAGATAAAAGCCTACTGGCAGACTGTAAACTATCATAAGCCAATTGTTGAAAAAGTTGCCATTTGGAGAAAAAGGCCACACTGAAATCAATATACAACCCAGCAAACAAACCTGATAATCTGATAAAGGTCTTCTTTTACTTAAGATTATACATTTTAATTGTAAAAATACTGTATAAACAACATAACCTAAAGCACTTAGCAAAAATAAAAAGCCTATTATCCCAGTTTCAGCTAATAATTGAACATAAAAATTATGAGGATGAGTGTTACAAGGCATTATTCCTACTTGGTATTTTTTATCCTTACATACACTTCTAAACATCTTTGGACCATGACCTAATATAGGTTTGTCTTTAAAGATGTTGTATGCAGTCCGTATTAAACTATCATGAGCCGGAGTGAAAATAGTTACGTCATTAGAACTTTTTAAGATGCCCATATTCTTAGCAGGTTCTTTAAACATTCTATCAGTCATTTTGGATGAATTTAGACTTATAAAAACAACACATATAATAGCTATTACAAATGTTACTAATCTAAATTTTTGGTAATTTTTAATAAGAGCGATTATAAAAACTGTCGATAAATTTAAATAAAAAAATGCAGATCGTTCACCCGACATATAAATTAATATATCAACAAGGATAAATAAAAAACCTATAAAATAAATTTCAAATTTTTGTTTTTTCTTAATTAAAAATAAAGCAAATAATAATGGAAACAATCTTGATAGATATGAACCCATAATTAACTCATCGCCAAAAAAAGATGAAACACGAACACCATGTATAGATAATCCGAATATATTTACTCCATTAAAATACTGAAAATAACCATCAATCACCAAGCATGAAAAACATAATATTAGTATATAATAAAAATAATTTAATATATTTTTATCTTTATCAATTAAATACCAGATAAAACAACTAAACACTCCTATTCTAAAATAAAATAAGGAACTTTTTATACTTAAAGATATATCTTCAGCTTCTAGACTAGAAATTGTAGACACAATACAAAAGAAAAGGAAAATAATAAAAATTTTATTATTAAAATAATAAAAATTATTATTTTTAAACAAGAAATATAAAAAAAATAAAGATGAGGCGCTGATAATTAAATCTGGAAAAAAAGGTCCCCAAATTAAAAAAGGGATAATAGAAACTATTATTAAATTACATAAAATTTTATTAAAATTCATTAAAGATCGCATAAAAAATTAAATTTGTATTAATTAATTTGTTTATTTTACTAATAATATTATTTTAATCTCTAATTAAATCATTAAATTAGTATATTAAATACAAATCATTTTATATATTAGTGAAATAAATCAATTTTTTTGATTATAGAGAAATAAATAATATAAATATGAACTATCAAATAACAATTTATTTTATAATTAGTTTTTTGTTATTATATTTAATTTCAAAATTTTCATATAAATTGGATTTTGTAGACCTGCCAACCAAAAGAAAAAGGCACGCAAAACCAACTGCATACACAGGTGGTTTAGCTATAACTTCTATTTATATTTTTTCAATTTTATTATTTGATATTAATAATCAAAAATTAAATTTAATCTTATCGATGGGTTTTTTAATTTCAATTGTAGGTTTTATTGATGATAAATGGACTTTAAATGCGGGAGGTAAATTAAGTCTGCAAATAATTCCGATCATTTATATGATTGTAGTATTAAATTTAAAATTAAATACTTTAGGCAATTATTACTACTTTGTACTTTCATTAAATAGCTTTTCAATACCTTTTACATTAATATCTGTCTTGCTCTTAATTAATTCTTGCAATTATTTTGATGGCCTAGATGGTACTCTAAGTTTTACCTCCCTATCAACTCTCAGTATTATATATTTTTTAATCTTAGATGAAAATATAAGATTATTTATAATTTTAATATCAATACCTTTGTGTATTTTTTTATTTTTTAATTTTTCAATATTTAAACTTCCTAAATTATTTTTAGGAGATAGTGGTAGTTTATTAATTGGATTTATAATTTCATTTTTACTAATATTTGTTGAAAACAAAAATTTTGTTCACCCAATTTTACTTGGATGGTCTGTTTCGGTATATGTATTTGAATTTATTTCAATAAATTTAATAAGATTAAAAAGTAAAAGAGATCCATTTAATCCAGGGAACGATCATTTACATCATTTGCTATTTTATAAAACTCAATCAATTTTTTTAACAAATACTATTATTATCAGTATTAATATAGTTTTATTCATTATGGGTTATTTCATTTTTAAATTTATTAGCCCAATAGCTTCTTTAATACTTTTTGTAATTTTTTTGATAATTTTCATTATTTTAAGAAATAAGTATTCAATTTAAAAAAATTGTAATTTTTTTGTAAAATATTAATTTTTATCTATTTCTTAAAAGCCTCAAAAAATTACCTATACCATATTTTGGTGAATCATCAAAAAAATGGGCTAATAGTGTTAACCTATAACTTGAACAATTTAGTGAAACTGGATAATTAGTGTGTAATGTAGTTTTACCCAAAAAAATTAGCGGTTGATAACTTTTAAAATTCTCAATTTTTTTTGAATATACGTTGGATATTTTTTTTAAACCTTTTTTTGATGCATATTTTTTAAAGAAAACTTTACCTATTAAATTACTTATTTCATTTTTAGGATTAGCCCTAGTATTCGGAAAATATATAAGCTCACCACAAGTGTCTTTTTTTTTAATTGAAATTGGTATTTTTAACGGAAAAACTATTGTAAAAATGTGGGAATCAAAATGAGCCCTATACATCTCTTTTGAGTTGCCAGGCTCAACTTTTCTGGCAATATGATATTGATTTGATAATTTTCCACTATAATTAAAAAATTTTTTAGCAATATTAAATAATTTTGGAGTTAGATATTTATTCAATTCAATTTTATCCAAAAACCTTTTATGTTGGTGAGACAATTCTGTAAATGTTGAAATACCCATTTCATTAAAAATATCTTTTGAAATTTGATCTAAATTAAATTCTTTCAAAGATGGCAATCTAGCTTCTCCATTTTTAACAAGCTGTTCAAGTATCAAGTCAATATTTTGCCAATAATTTTTTAGATTTATTTTTTTTTTCATTTAAAAATTTACTAATTAAAATATCACATAAAATTATATTTACTTTATAAAAAATATATCTTGGTTAAATTTTTTCTTAAATAATTCATTTTATATAAAAAAAGTCTATGAAATCTTTTTTATAAATCGCGATATATCTATCGATGGAAATATTACAATAATCAATGTTAATATTATTAGTTTAAAATACAAATAAACTGATCTATTTTTAACGTACCATTTTTCAAGTTCAGCTTTTTTAGGGCTTATTTTTTCTTTGTAGGTTTTATCTGGATCATCACTGTTTTGAAAAATTTTTTCTTCATCTCTGAATATAATTGAACTAACACCAGACAACCCTGGCCTTATAGAGGATATCATTTTTTGATCATCTTCAGAATAAAAATTAAATTGTTTTTGATGAAGTGGTCTAGGACCAATTACACTCATTTGACCCATTAAAATGTTAAATAATTGAGGCAATTCATTTAACTTTGTTTTGCGTAAAAATTTTCCAAATGGCAGAACTCTAGGATCATTTTTTAATGTTACAGTTCCAGCTCCTTTATTTTCACTATCCTTATGCATTGTTGCAAATTTTAATATTTCAAAAATAACTTTATTTTTTCCTACTCTCTTTTGTTTATAAAAAATTTCTCTTTCACCAGTTACACTTAATATTAAAATAATAATTATTATAGCTGGAAATAAAAATATAATTGCAATTCCAGAAAAGAAAATATCAAGTATTCTAAGCATAAATTAAATCTTTTGAGTATATAAGTTTGAATTAATATTTGTATGTACTTGAAGGACATCTGCTAATTTTGCACCTTGACTTGTATAAAATGAATTTGCTTTAAGTGTTTGACCAACAATTATTACAAACTCAGTTATTGATTTAGATTTAAAAAAATTTAATAATTTTTTATACAGATCAATAGCTACACCCTCTCTCCGATAATCTTGATGAACACATATAGTTAATAGTTCTGCTTTAGGATAGTTATTTCTCTTTATTCCAGACATATGTTTAAATATCTCAAAAATATTTTTAATATTTTTGAAACTAAAAATCGCAGGAAATAAAGCTAAAATAAAATTAAATGGATGATAAAGCATTGTTTTATAAAGGTTAGAAGTGCCATCAGTACCTGAAACGAAGCCTATCAATTGATAATCTTTATATTTTACAATTAAAGTAGAAAAATTTGATTCATCTATGGAACGATATAATAAAGCTAAAAATTTTATTCCAAGACTAGGCAAAAATCCAGTTTTTATACAATCAATATGTAGTTTAGCTACGTCTATATATATTTGATTTTGATCAATTGTTTTATTTAACATTCTACACTATATATTCGTCTGGTACACTTGAAGGAATATTAACAACACGATCTTGTAGCCACAGGGAATTTTTAAGACCATCATTTTGACAATCTCTAAACATATTAAGCTCTGACATTAATCTCCATATTGGTCTGGTCATAACTCCTTTTTTATTTGTAGATTTTAAAAATTTTTCTCTGTCTTTTTTTGATTTTAAAACTATCGTGTTCAGCCAATAATTAGCTTTATAATCTTTTAGAGGTTTTACTATATTAATTTTTTGCTTTACAAAAAAAGTTCTCCAACGATTAGATAATTCTTTTTTTATCGACAAGATTTTCTTTAAATACTCCATTTGAGCACATCCTAATGCAGCATTTAAATTTGGCATTCTATAGTTATATCCAATTTCATCATGTATATATTCATATGAATGTGGTATTTTTGCAGTAGTTGTAATGTGTTTTGCACGTCTTGCTAAATTTAAGTCGTTTGTGATTATCATGCCTCCACCACCAGTTGTTATAATCTTGTTTCCATTGAAACTTAAGGATGAAATCAAAGAAAATGTGCCCGTATGTTTTTTGCCAATATAACTTCCTAGAGATTCAGCTGCATCCTCTACAAGAGCAATATTCCATTTCTTACAAATACTACTTATTTGTTTAATACGGCATGGAAAACCAAACGTATGCATTGGAACACACGCAGAAATTTTTTTTCCAGTTTTTTTGTTATAAGTTCCATCTAAACGTCGTTCTGCATTTTTTGTTAAAAATTTATTTAGTGCAGATGGGCTTAAACCCATTGTATCTTTATCTACATCAATAAAAATAGGCTTAGCTCCAACATAACTAATAGCATTACATGTAGCAACAAAAGTGAGTGCCTGAGTAATTACTTCATCACCATATTTTACACCAGAAAGTTTAATTGCAATATATAAAGCATTAGTTCCATTAACAGTTGCTACAGCATATTTAGAACCAATAAATTTAGCAACTTTTTTTTCAAATTCTGTAACACGCTCTCCAACTGAAGATACATAGTTTGAATCTATGCATTCAATTAAATATTTTTTTTCATTACCTATGAATATTGGTTTATGCAAAGGTATAAATCCATATCCAAAAATTTCTCTAGCCTCATGGACAAAGTTTTTTATAAAAAAAGATTTTTTCATTTTATAATAATTCATGTATCACATTATCAGATATAATAACCTATTTCATAGTTTTTGAACATTTATCAATTAATTTTTTTTTTTAACTATAAAGAAAAATAAATTACTAAATAATAATGAAATTAAATTTAAAACTCTAAATGTAATTGAAAAAAGAACTCCCTCTAAAAAAATCAATCCAAATTGTTGAATAAATACTCCAGTAATTACTTCTTTTAATCCTGGCACATTGTTTACTAGTGGAATTTTTCTGATTAAAAAATTCAGTATAAAGATTAAAATTATAATCTTTAAATCAAATATCATAAAAATATAATTTAAAAGCATATAGAATATTAAAAATTCAAAACAAAATAAGCAAAATGTGTAAGAAAAATAAACAAAAAAATTTTTTTTGTTTATAGTATTGATAGTAATTAAAATAATCTTTTCTATATTTAATTTTAATTTATTCAAAAAATTAAAAACGTTAATTTTTTTAATAAGGTTATATAATAAATTAATTGCATCTGTTGAGAGTGCAGGCAAAAAACAAATTATCATTAAAAAAAATAAAGCTGCTATATAATTGTGAATTTCTACAGTGAAGACACAAATTAAAAAAATTAGTGAAGATTCTACTAGCATCCCCCATGAAAAAATTATGAATTGCAAATTTATATATTCTTTAAAAGAAAACTGTCTATTTTTCATTTCATATGATCTCATTAAATGACCTGCACCAATAATAGGCGTTAGATAAACTAGGGCAGTTGAAAAATATATTCTGCTCCACTCAACAAAGTTAGAATCATATTTTGAGATTAATTTCAAAAGTGTAAATAATCTTAAGCTAGCTAAAATTTGTTGAAAAAATCTGAGAAAAATTAAAAAAAAAATAAAATAAAAATCTAAATTTATTTTATCAAATATTATTTGAAAGTATCCTATTGAAGATTTATAAATAAAGATTAAGGATGCAATAGTAATTATAATTTTAAAAACATTATAAATAGATTTTTTCATAATAATTAAAATTTATTTAAAATTTTTTATATTCTAGATTGTTAAATTATTTTTTTTAGCATTAGGTATATAGTAGAATTAAATCAATTTAATTAAAATTAGAGAGTAAATTTTATCATTTATCTAAATTTAAATAAATATTGAGTACTTTTTTAAAAAATTCATCTTTAGAAAACTTATTAATTATATTTCTTCTTGCTGAACTCTTTAATGACTTAGAAAGCTTTCTATCAGAAGCAATTTTTCTCATCGCTATATAAAGACTATTCATTTTTTTTGGCTGAACTATTAAGCCATTGATTTTATTTTTTATAATTTCATTACAACCATTTATATTAGTCACAATTGCAGGAATTTTCATACTTCCAGCCTGAAGTACAACATTTGGAAACCCTTCTCTATAGGACGGCAAAACTAAACAGTTGCTTGCAGCTAAATAGGTTCTTACGTCACTTTTATATCCCAAGTTAATGATATTTTTATTAAAAAACATAATACTTTTAGCTTCTTGAGTTATTGGATCTAAATCTTTCTCCTGCCGACCAAGTATTATCAATCTAGTATAATTTAATTTATCATTTAATTTTACAAAAGCCCTGAGCAACTCCTCAATGCCTTTATCTCTGACAATCCTACCTATAAAAATGAATATAAATTTATTTATCAAATTATTTTTTTTTTGAAAATTAAGGGCAGAAGCTTTAATTTTATCAGTTTCACTAAAAAATTCTGTATCTACACCATTGCTACTGCCATGTCCTATGATTGATATTTTTTTTTTAGGTATTTCAATATTTTTTAATATATATTTTCTTAAACCATTTGAGTTAACATAAACTTTTGTGGCGCATTTGTAAGTTAACCATTCCACAAATAATAATAATTTTTTTCTTAACCCAGTACTTTCCTTCAAAGGTAATCCTGCTACAGTATGAATTCTATTGGGAACTCTACAAATTACTGACGCAATCATGGAAACAATACCAGCTTTAGGAGTGTGAGAATGGACAATATTTGGCTTTTCTTTATTGAATATTCTTATCATTCCTATCAATGAAAAAATGTCTTTAAGTGGGGTAATTTTTCTTGTCATTTCAAGTGGTATTACTTTTATACCTTCTTTAATTTTAACATTATTAAGCTCTTTGCCAGGACTAGATAATCCTATTACATTATAAAAATTATTTATAAATTTAAGTTGACCCCTTAAAAGGACTTGTAGTGCCTCAGGTTTAGTAGTTACACGAATAATTTTTAATTTTTTTTTCAATAAATTTTTCTAATTTTTAGTTTATTCATAATATATAGTATATAAATTTCTAATTAAAAATTAATTAACAAATTAAACACAATTAAAATATATTCTTTAGTGAAAAAAAACTAAATTATGAAATTAAAAGTTGCAATTCTTGTAGATAATTTAAAAATTAAAAAATGGCAGAAATTAACTTTAGAGAATGCCTTAGGAAAAATAGATATTGTGTTTATACTAAACTGTAAAAATACATTAAATAAAAGAAATATTTTAAAAAATTTATTTTATTACTTTATAAATTATTTTTCACTTAAAAATGAATTTACAAAAAAATATAAATTAATTGGATTTAAAGGGAAAATCATAGAATTTAATTCTGATTATAGGGGTCATTGGCAATCAATACCCAAAAGTGTGACTAAAAAATTAAAAAGTCAAAATGTAAATCTAATAATTAAATTTGGTATGAATCTGTTAAAAATTGATAAAAATACCTCTGGTTTAACTATATTATCTTTTCATCATGGAAATCCCTCAAAATATCGAGGCAGACCAGCTGGATTTTATGAAATTTTAAATAATGAAAAAAATGTTGGATCTATTGTACAAAGTATAACCAACAAACTTGATGCAGGGAAAATTTATGCATTTAGTGAATCTAAAATCATAAACTATTCTTATAAGAAAACAGCTATAAATTTTTATAGCAATTCAAGGTTTTTACTTTCGAAGGCAATTGAAAATTTTTTAAAAAAAAAACAAGAAAATATAAATAAAAATGGAATTAATTATAAATTACCAAGTAATTATAAAGTTTTAAAATTTTTGTCATTAATTTTTTATAATTTAATTAAAAAAATTTTTTATGGAATATTTTTTGAAAAAAAATGGAGAATCGCAGTTATTGATAGCAAATTACGATTTGAGGGAGATGAAACTCTGCTTTCAAAAAACTTTAAAAAGATTCCTATAACAAAAAAATATAGCCGCTATGCTGATCCTTTTTTTTCTCATGATTATAAAAATATAAGATTAGAAGCAATAAATAAGAATGCAAATTTAGGAGAAATTATAAGTATCCCTACTAATAATTTAAAAAAACAAAAATTATTATTTTCAAAAAATCATTACTCATATCCTTTTAGTTTTGTGTATAAAAAAATTGAATATTTATTACCCGAAGTTTCAAGTCATTCAGCACCTTTTTTTATTGAAATAGACAGAAAATATAAAAAAAAACATTTTCTAAGGGGCTTTAAAAATCAACGAATAGTAGATTCAACTTTATTTAAGCATAAAAATTTTTGGTATCTTTTTTTTGGAAAAAAAAATGATGCCACAAATGTGTTGCACTTATGGATTTCAGAGAGTCCGTTTAAAGAGTTTAAACCACATCCTAATACGCCAATAACAATATCACCAAAGTCAGCTCGAATGGGAGGAAATATTTTTTGTTTTAATAAACGAATATTTCGATTTGGTCAAAATAATGAAGGCGAATATGGTGAGTCTTTATCTGTAATTGAAATAAAAAATTTAACACCTAAAAATTATTTAGAGGAATTTATAGGTTCTATAAAAATTGATAAACATAAGGGTCCTCATACAATTAATTTTAATGAAAAAACAAAAAAAATGATTTTTGATTTTTATGATAACAAATTCTCTCTTTTTGCAGGTTTTAGAAGAATTAAAACATTGCTCAAAAGATTTTAAAATTACCTTAAAAAAGTTTAAAGTTAGAAATTATTAATGCTTACAAAACTTTTTATAAGAATATATTTCCTACAATTCCAATGAACTTATCCTCAAATTCTAATACATAAAAGTTTTTTTTATTTTGACTAACGAAATCTCTAAAGTGCAAATTATCTTGTATATCATCAAAAATAATTATTGTTTGAGGAGTAATTTTTGAGTTCAAGATTTTTAATGCGCTAGTTCTTCCTGAGTAGCTTTTATCACTGTCATAATGAAATAAATCAATTTTATTTTCCTCAATTTTTTTTATAATTTCAGGAAGTGCAATATCATCTCCTCTGATATCTAAAAACCAATTTTCTTTATTGGACTCATTTTTTGCTAAGAAACCAATATATTGATTAGGATTTGCTAATCTAAAATACGGAAAATCACTTGAAAAAAGTTTACCTTTACCATTTTTTTTTAAAGCTCTTAGTGCGGCTAAACTTGACCATCCTGCCGCAACGCCAGTCTCAACAATATTTAAAGGTTTTAGTTTTCTTATCAAAAAATATAGTAAAACGTAGTTTCCACCTCCCCCAAGAGAAACATCTAATTCAGAAAGTTTTTTTTTACTTTCAATCTGAATGGTTTCTATATCTAATTTTATCTCATCATATAATGATGAATCTATTAATCGGCAAAAGTTTTCCGTTGTATGTTTAGTATTTAATTTTGCCCAATTTTTAGCTTCTTTGGCGGTGTTTTTTTCAAATCTTTTAAAGAGTTTTTTAATTATCAAGAAAAAAAAATCTTTTCTAAAAATATTTATTAGGATGTTTTTCATATTAATATTATATTCATATTTTAAAAAATTGAATTTCAGTGGCTATAATCTTAAACCAACTCTATTATCTGATTTAAATAAGTTTTTTAAATCATATATTATATGATTTTTTTTACAATAATTTGCAATAACCTTAATACCTGTATTTTTGAATTTTTGATGAGCTACACTTATTAAAACACCATCATAAGTATCCACACTTGGCTCGATAAGTGGATTTATGCCATATACTTTTTTAATTTCACTTTTATGAGCCCAGGGATCATAAAGATCTATATTACATTTGTATTTTTTTAATTCTAAAATTACCTTTTTAACACCAGAGTTTCGAATATCTGAGCAATTTTCTTTAAAAGTTAATCCCATAATCAAAATTTTAGAATTTTTTATTAGAATTTTTTTTTTTTTCATTTCTTTAATTAATTGCAATGCCACATAACTACCCATACTGTCATTAAGTTCTCTACCTGCTAAAATCAACTTTGGTTTGTAACCAATTTCCTTAGCTTTAAAAGTAAGATAATAAGGGTCAACTCCAATGCAATGTCCTCCCACCAAACCAGGTTTAAACGGTAAAAAATTCCATTTACTACCTGCCGCATCTAATACTTCTTGTGTATCAATATTCATTTTATTAAAAAGTATTGATAACTCATTTATTAGGGCAATATTTAAATCACGTTGTGTATTTTCAATTACCTTTGCTGCTTCTGCAACTTTTATACTTGAAGCTTTATGGGTACCTACAATTATAATTTCATTATACAAATCATCTACTAAATCAGCAATTTCTGGAGTTGAGCCAGAGGTGATTTTTTTAATTTTTGAAATTGTATGTTTTTTATCTCCAGGATTAATTCTTTCAGGACTATAACCACAAAAAAAATCTATATTAAAATTTAATTTTGAATACTTTTCAAGAATTGGAACACATTTATCCTCTATACAACCAGGGTAAACAGTAGACTCATAAATTATTATATCTCCTCTTTTAATAAATTTTCCAATAGTTTTACTTGCTTTTAGTAGTGGCTCTAGATTTGGTTTCTTAAATTTATCTACTGGTGTTGGAACAGTAATTATATAGCAGTTAGCTTGTTTTAGATTTTTTTTATTATTGGTAAAAATTATTTTATTTCTGTTTTTAAGTTCTTTTTTTGTCGTTTCTAAATTTTTATCTATTCCAGAATTTAATTCATTAATTCTTTTTTTATTTATATCAAATCCAATCAATGATCTTTTTTTTGCAAATTCTAATGCGAGTGGTAACCCCACATAGCCCAAACCAATTATTGCTAATTTAAGTTTTTTTGTGTTATTAATCATTTCTGATAATAGTCTTTATACCATTTGACAAAAGCAGATATTCCTTCAATAACTGATGTTGATGGCTTATAATTAAAATTATCTTTTAAATTATCAGTGTTTGCATAAGTATCCGGAACATCACCTGGCTGTAATGGTAAAAAATTAATTTTTGCTTTTTTATTTAAGTTTTTTTCTAACGCATGAATATAATCCATAAGTTGAACAGACTTATTATTTCCAATATTATAAACTTTCCACGGCGCTATGCTACTTGCGGGATCTGGCTGATTGCTATTCCAGCTAGAATTTCCAATTGCTGGATTATTAAGAGTTTTTATTACTCCTTCTACAATATCATCAATATAGGTAAAATCTCTTGTATGTTTTCCATGATTAAATACATCAATAGATTTTTCCTCTAAAATAGCCTTAGTAAATTTAAACAAAGCCATATCTGGTCTCCCCCAGGGACCATAAACCGTAAAAAATCTGAGGCCAGTAGTTGGTAATTGATGAAGATAACTATACGTATGTGCCATTAATTCATTCGATTTTTTAGATGCTGCATAAACAGAAAGTGGGTGATTAACACTATCGTTTTCTGAAAAGGGCATCTTAGTATTAGCACCATAGACACTAGAAGTACTGGCATAGACTAAATGCTTAATTTTATGTTGACGACAGTTTTCTAAAATATGAGCAAATCCAACTATATTACTATTTATATAAGCAAGAGGGTTTTCTATTGAATAACGAACACCAGCTTGTGCAGCTAGGTTTACTACTTGTTGAGGTTTAAAATTTTCAAATAAATCATCAAGACTTTTTTTATCGCTTATATCAATTTTATAATGCTGGTAATTTTGGTTTTTTATTAGTCTTTCAACCCTTGCTTCCTTTAAAGCTGGACTGTAGTAATCATTATGATTATCAATACCCACAACATTGTTACCAAGATCCAATAATCTTAAACATAAAGAAGATCCGATAAATCCAGCTGATCCTGTTACAATGATTTTTATCATGTATTAATTCTAATCTTAGATGATTGATTTGTTTTTAGTTTATATCTCAGAAAAGTCAAAATTATGATATGATTCTAAATAAAGGTTGGCGTATCTTTCGCACATAGCATCTATACTGAATTTTTCTGAACATTTTCTCGCTTCAAGGGCAGTCTCATTAATACCATTATATTCTAAATACTTAATAGCTCTTTGTATTCCTTTAGCTAATAACTTTGGGTTTTCAGGTTTTACTAATTGAACCGCAGAACAAGTGTCAACTACCTCTCTTAGTCCAGAGACATCTGAAACTACAATTGATAATCCGGTTGAAAGCATTTCTACAGCAGATAATCCGAAACCTTCCCATCGTGACGGCATTAACCCAAGATCTGCATTAGACAAATAGTCTTGAATATTTTCAACATAACCTGGAAAAATTACTTTATCACTGACACCAATTTTATTGGCTAAAGCTTGTAATTTTTTTTTTTCTTCTCCCTCACCAAAGATTATGTAACTCTCCACACTATCTTTTAATAAAGCAACCGTTTGGATTGCAATATCAAATCCTTTTTGTTTAGATAAGGATCCAATAGAAATCAATTTGAGTTTTTTATGATTTACTTTTTTTCGAATTGCAAGATCAAACATTCGTGAACCATTAGGTAAAACTATTATTTTTTGATAATTAGGAATTTCACCTAACCACTTAAGTAAGTTTTTTTTGGTAGCAGTACTTACACAAGTAATTTTATGATATTTAGAATAAATATATTTTTCTATTGGTTTTAAAAATTTAAACTTACGACGTTTATTGTATGTATTGTGCTCGGTAAAAAAATTTAAAGTTTTTATACCTATTGTTGAAAAAGGTAATAAATATAATGGCCATGTTAAATGAGCATGAACAATTATCTTTTTACTTTTAATAATATTAAGTAATACTTTTCTTATATACCAAATTGCTCGGATATCTCTTGGTCCAGATAAATTTAAACAATGTTCATTTGAACTAAGAGATAAATGAGTTGGATTAAAAAAATATATTGTATTTATGTTAAAGCCTTTTTTTTTTAAAGATGATGTTAACTTTCTCACAAGAAATTCGGTTCCACCACGATCCGGTCTTTGGGTAATATAAACAATATCAAAATTTTTTTTAATTTTATTGTTTAAAATATCTTTTAGATCTGTTTTATCTTTCAAGAAATCTCTTTTCTTTTGAATAAAATTCCAAACATAATTATTGAAATAGACAATCCAGGAGTAGAGGTTGCAGATTGGAAAGAAGCATTAACAAAAAATCCTAATAAAGTTGTAAAAAAAATAATATGACTTCCCGAAAAATTTTCCAACATTATTTTTTTCCAAGCCCAAATTAACATAAATAATAACCATGACACAAAAAATAAAGCATTAATTATTCCATAATCATTTAAATGGCTAATCCAAGTAGAGTGGCCTACTCTTAACATTCCATTTTCATATGCATATTCTACAAAATTAGGGTACCCAAACCAATTCCAGTTCTTAATAGCAAATAACCATCCATCAACTCTACCATCTGATGCGTCGCCAACTTCAACAAGTCTTTTAATAAAAAACTTTTCAATGGTATTATCTAGAGCTCCAGTTAAAACAATTAGTAAAAAAAATAAAGATATTAAGATTGTAAATTTTAAAAATGAATTAAAGTAATTAATTCTAATTTTTAAATTAAAAAAATTAAATGTTTTAGATATTTTAATTACTATAATCGTTAATATTACTAAAAAAACAGATAGTATAGCTGCTCTAGAGTTAGATGCTAAAAGATAAACAAAACTTACTATTGTAGTTAAGTAAAGAAAAAAGGTTATTGATCTATTTAACCTGCCATGAAAGGCAAATAAAACTCCTATCAACATATGTAAAAGCCATGCCGTATACATGCCCATACTATTTGCGTTAGTAAAAAATCCTGAATAACGTCTAAAAGTTAATGGTTTAAACTCTCCTAGAAAAGGGCTGTTTATACTTAAACAGATGATAATGAAAAGGCTTAAAGAAGAAAGGACTACAATACTAACGATTAGTCTATCTATATCAGTATTTTTAATTTTATTCGACACAATATTTACAACCACAAACAAAGCAATTAATGCCCCATAATTTATTATTGGTTTTAATTTCCCAACTACGAAAAAAGAAATAAGAGAAAAAAACATTAATCCAATAAAAAAAATTCCTAAGATATATGGGACAGAAATAGTCCATTTTTTTATTATAATTAACATAAAATTAATTGACACAAACAAAAATATTCCAATACCTGTTAGTGGAGACCACTCGTTATCATATAGCGATAGCACAGAAGGAATTACTATAAAAAAAAATATAGTTATTAATAAAAAATTATTAATTTTAATCATTTTTTATTTAACTTTTTTATTCTTGCTTTTAAAAATTTATTATGTCCAAAAAGATGATAATAACAAAAATTTCTAAGCATTCTATAAAATTGCTCTAATGATTTTTTAAAAGCATACCATTTTGGATAATATTTAATAAGTAGTTTAAATTCTTCCTTGGATCTATTGAATATTAAATTCAAGCTATATGACGATGTAAAGCCACCTAGTCTGAAGGTAGCTAAGGATTTATTAACTTTTAAAAAATTAGCCTTATTTTTATGTGCTCGAAGTATAAATTCTCTATCAGCACCTGAGTTAAAATTAATATTAAATAAACCTATTCTATCATATAAGGTTTTTGAAACAAAAACAGTGGGGTGGCATATTTGAAATTTTCCACTCTTAAATGCAGCGTTACTCAAATTACCTCTAGATAATACTTTTGTTTGTTTATACTCATTAAACATATCTCCATAAATGATGATGTCTTTTTTTAAAGATTGCTCATATGATTTTAAAACTGTTTTTAATGCTCCTTCATTATAATAATCATCAGCATTAATTATACCAATTAAATCACCTTGTGAGGATTGAATACCTTTGTTCATAGCATCATATAAATTTTGATCTTTTTCAATAATGACTTTTGAAATATACTTTTTATATCGTTCAATAACTTCATGCGTCCTGTCTGTACTTAAACCGTCAACAATTATGTATTCAAGGTTTGAATAATTTTGATACAAAACACTCTTGATTGTTTTTTCTATTGTTTTTTCACCATTTAATACAGGGGTTATTATACTTATCTTAGTCAATTTATTTTAAAAAAATTTTCTTATTATATTTTTAACTTTGTTAAAAAAAATTTCTCCAAGAAAAATTTTGATGATTTTTTTAATATAATATATGATTAATTGAGCAATAGTTTCAAAAACTCCAACACATGTATAAAAAATACATTTGATCTTCATTTTAAAAATATTAGACATTAAAAAAGATATTCTGCTATAAATAATTGTAAAAAATTGAGGTTTTTTAATTGTATAAAGATCAGAGATCTGATTGTCATTGTGTTGAACGTAATAAGAGGTAAAACCTGAAACGTGTGTATACTCACCTGATAGCATTAAAACTTTAAATAAAAAATCCTTATCTTGAAGAAAATGAATTTTTTCATTCCAATTTAATTTTTTTTTGATTAAAGATGATTCAATTAAAGGTGAAGAAGTATAAATACTCCAACCTAAAGAAGTCCTTTTAAATAAATTGCCATTATTTTTACATTCTTTTATTACTTTGTTATTTTTAACATACTGATAATCAGAAATTGCAAGTTTTGAGTTATTATTTTCCAGAGATTTTACTTGCTTATTTATTTTATCAATATGAAGAAAGTCATCTGAGTCAAGAAATTGAATATATTTACCATTTGAATTGTAAATACCATAATTTCTACAATAGCATGCTCCTTTGTTATTCTTATTTTTATATAAGAATAAATTAAATTGTTTGTCACTATTATTTTTAATAAAGCTATTAATTTTAGCTACAGTATTATCTGATGACGCATCATCAACTACGATTACCTCTAAAGGTCTGTAATTTTGTTTTTTTAGTAAAGTTAAAATATCGACTATAAATTTTTCTCGGTTAAAAACAGGAATTATGACTGATACAATTGACATGTTATAAAATTTTAATAAGAAAGCTCAATAACTTTTCTTTTTTTATGATAATTTAATAAAATAGCTGCATTGGTAACATTTGACTTTCTACATATCAAAATATCACTTTCTGATAACAGTAAACTATCTACAAGTACTTCAAAACCAAGCTTATATCTATGTTTGTGCCTTTTATAGTTGCTATCTTTATGGATTGGATTTCCAGAAGTAGAACGATAACAATTTGTATGAATAACTTTATCGCCGTATAAGTTTTTAAATTGTTTTAAATATTTCTTTTCATCTGTAGACAGAAATATTTTTATTTTTTTATTTTTATTTAATATTGGGTCTATTTTATTAGCAAAATCTTGAATAGAAATTTTTTTTCTATGTTTATAAAAAATTGAACTATTAGTTTTATATTTTGCGTTAGTGATATCAGTGCCCCTCCAATGAACACCTATAATTTTATAATTGTTGAAGTATTTTTTTTTAAATGATGAAACATATTTCATAATATTATTTTTTATTGAAATATGTTTTTTAAATATATTATAAAAATAATATTCATTTCCATAATAATGTTCTTTAAAAAATTTAATATTAAAATTACCATCACTAAATACTATTTTATCATTTTTAAGATCAACATCTGATAAAGATTTTTTTTGTTTAAAATAATATTCCCATGAATTAAATGTAGAAAAAATTTTTTTTTTTTCGTTATATAAAGTTTGATTATTTTCCATATCAACTATTGGTATCCAATTATAAAAATCTGCAATTGAAATATGAAATAAGACATGATAGAAATTTGAAAAAAAGCCATGTCCTTTATTTTTTATAAAAATTATATAATAAACAGGTCCTTTTAAAGATTTATAACTAATAGGTAATCTTTCTAAATCTAAGTTATTAAATTTAGTTTCAATATTAAATATGGCCTTAATAAATAATTTCAATTTTAGAGGCATTAATTTTAATAAAAATTTTAACATTTTATTAAGAATTTAAGTTTAAAATAGTACCTGATAGAAAAAATTTATTAATTTGATTGAGAATTAAAAAATTTAATTTTTTATATTTATTGAAATATTGAAAGTACATAAGTTTATTATCTAATTCTACTTATCTATACAACACATTATTAAAAAATATAATCCTAAAATATGTTGAATTATTTTATGATTAGTAAATTTAAGTAAAATTATGCACATCTATCGCAATAAAATTATTTATGTATTGATAATGTTGTTGAATAAAGTTTTATCATAAAATATTTAATAATATAAATAAATCTAAATAATAAATGTGAAAATTATTTATACTTAAATTAAACAAATCAAAAATTGAAAAAATATATTTTAATTCCAGCAAGACTAGAAAGTACTCGCCTACCAAAAAAACTACTAAAAAAAATTTTAGGTTTGCCTATAATTATACATGTGGCACAGAGAGCTAAGCTGTGTAAAAATATAGAAAAAGTGATCGTTTGTACAGACTCACCAGAAATAACTTGGGAGTGTGAAAAATATGACATCGAAGTATGTATTACTAAATCTGAACATAAAAATGGAACAGAGAGAATATCTGAAGCTGTCAAAACTATGAATTTAGCAAGTAATGATCTTATAGTTGATCTTCAAGGTGACGAAGTGTTTGTTAAACCAAATGATATAGAAAAAGTTTTTACTGAAATTGCAAAAAGTAAATATGATTGTATTGTACCTTATCAAAAATTATATGAACTTAATAATCCAAATAGAGTAAAAATAATTGAGTCAAATAAAAAAATTTTATGCATGACAAGAGCAGACTCACCTTTTTTTTTTGGAAAAGAAAAACAATCATTAAAAAAACATTTAAGCATTATTGGTTTTAAAGGAGATCTATTAAATAAATTTAATAAATTAAAATCAAAAAATCTTGAGAAAATAGAAAAAATAGAATTATTACGATTATTAGAAAACAATATTTCTATAGGAACTTTTCAAATGAGAGGTAACAGTCTTGCAGTAGATACATTAGATGATTATCACAAATCTATAAGAATGATGAATGATGATCCTGTGTATAAAAAATTTATTAAAAATACAAAAAAAATTAAATGAAAAAACATATAATCTTTGATCTTGATGGAACATTAATAAATTCTTTTCCAATAATGGAAAAGGCCTGGAAAGTGGTATCAAAAAATTTTAATCTTAATATTTCATTCCAAGAATATAAAAAATATACTGGTCTACCATTTGATGATATTATGAACAAACTTAGTTTATCAAACATAGGTGATGAAATAAAAAAAATATATTTTAATGAAACTGCTAAGAGATCTAAAGAAATTAGATTGATTAATGGAGCCAAAGAGTTAATTTATTATTTGAATAAAAAAAAATATTTAATATCTATTATCACCTCAAAACCACGTAAAAGTTTTCACCATATAAAACATTTATTACCAAATTGTATTGATATAATTTTATGTAGTGATGATACAGATTTTAATAAACCAGACAAAAAATTATTAAATTATTTATTATCAAAATACCCAAATAAGACTAATAATCTTACATACATTGGAGATACTATTTTTGATTTACAATTTAGTATTAATGCAAATATAAACTTTATTTTTTTTAACGATAACAAAAAAAATAAATTGCCAAAAAATTTGATTAATAAAGTAAAAATTGTTGATATATTATCGAAAATTAAACATATAGTTTAATTTTAAATGAACAATATATTAAAAAAAATTAAAATTAAATTATGTAAATTAAATTTTACTAACAAATTAATCACAAATAGATCAATTAAAATTCACAAAAAAAGATTACATCAAATTGAAAAATTTTATAAAAATAAAATAAAATTTTATTCTCCCCTAGACTTTAAAAATTTATATAAAGATCAATATGACTCATGCCACATATGGGGATCTGGAAGTACAGCCAATTCTACAAAAAGTTTTATTAAAGGTAGGAAAGATTTTTTTCATATAGGTTTCGGATTTTCATGTTTGTTAAATATCAATTTTGATTTTTATTTTATAGAAAATGCATCGAAACAAAATCCAAACTTATTAAATGCTCAAAATAAAGCTTTAGATAAATTTATAAACAATAAAAAAACAATTCTTGTTTTTAAAAATTTGTGGCAAGCAAAAAATGATTCTGATTTGGCTTATGAAACTTATAAAGATAAAGCTTTATTTATTAGAGATTTAATTATTCCTCACTATAATATGTCTGATACGCCTCTTAATAATACTATTAATAAATTGCTACATAATGATCCACATTACTTTCGGGGATCATGCTCTACTGTAATCACATCTATTCTTTTTGCAAAATTCTTAGGTTTTAAAAAGATAGTTCTTCATGGTATTGATTTTTATGGTGATTATTTTTTTGATAAAGATTTTTATATTAAAAAATACCCTGAATTAATACCTCCACACGCTAAGAATGTTTACGACAAAAAATGGAGAAATAAACAAAAAAAACATCCCACTGCTAACTGTTTAGAGCTAATAATACCCAAACTTAAAGATAAATTAATAGATAATCACAATATTCAATTATTTACATCCTCAAAGCTTTCAGGATCAAATAAATACTTGAGCTCTTTTTTTAATGAATAGTTAGTTCTAAAAAATTAATAAATATTGAATTAATAGATAGTTAAAGATACTTCTGTGCATACTCTAGAAAATATCACTATAAAATATTTTTAAATAAATTATTCAAAGTAAGTAATCCATTTTGTTCGAAAATTTTTAGGATACCATTTTTTTATTCTATGCCCTCCCCAATACTTAGGTGCTATAAAATGATTATTTTCTTTAATTTTATTTCGTGCGAGAGAAGCGCCCCACCAAGCAAAAGAGCTGGCTGACATTATTCCAGAATAACTTAAAGACATGATAGATAAATCAATTATAGGCTTATTATTTGAAATAATTACTTTATCCGACTCTGTAAAAATATCCCGAAGATAATATAAATCATCACTCATTAGTACAAATACTGGACTCTGTATTTTATTTTCCATTAAACTCATTGCACGTTTGTACCAGTCTAAACTAAGAACTGCAGGAACAGATATTGTTAATGATGGCCATAACAAATAGTCTCCACGTCGAATATGAACAAATACAACTGAATCTTTTTTGAGATTGACACCTTTTCCTTCAAGCCAATCTTCAGCTTTTTTAAGTAGTTGTGGCTTAACAACTGGAAAATTGTCAATTTGTTCTAAAAAATCATGATGTTGAAAGTGAATTTTATATGTCACAAATACCCACCAAAAAAGACCTTTTCGAGCAATAATCTTGTATTCAGTTGAATTTGTGTCTTTATTTTCTGTTATTACTCCCAAAATTCGAATTTGAATCAGAAGCAAGGCTACATAATGAAGAATATTAAAAAGATTCCAATCTTTAATTTTCCTCAAACTTATAAAATGTGCTTCTAAATTATCAAAGGACTGGTGAATACTCTCACAACCTAAAAAAATTAATTTTTCATTTGGAAAATATTTTTTTAAACCAGTATATTGGAATAATTGGTTGCCCAGCTGACCGTCTCTGAAGTGTAATATCATTAATTTTAAATATATGACTTTATATTAATTTAATAAATGTAAATATACCAAGATTATATTGCTGTTTTGCTATATCTAATAAATTTTTATCACTTGGCTCTAAAGTCTTTATCCCCTGTTCTGCACTAAAAATGGTAAAGGATTTTATCTTTAATTTATTTTTAGAAGCAACTTCTATTATTGTTCTAGGATCAAAAACCCAGTTTGCATTAAATTCCACACGTTCTTTACCAATTGGAGTAGAAAGATAAAATTTTCCATCCGGACGTAGAAGTTTTGCCATATTTTCAAGGCCTAATAGATAACCTTGAGGGTTTATCTTATCGCCATAACGACCTAAACCAAAATGCTCAATTGCATGTAAACAAGAAAGTGAGTCGCAATAGTCATCTTCTTTGAAATTAGATGAAAAACTTTTATCCATCAGATCAGCTTGACGAAAAATAACACCAGGAATATTAGTTGTTATAGGTCGAACATCCAAAACTTCAATCTCACGAAATGCTGCAACATGCGCCACAAACCCATCTACTCTAGAACCAATGTCAACATGCTTTTGGGGAGCTGCTTTATATATCCAGCGTGCAACTATTAGATCTTGCCAGAAATATTCACCTTTAGTTTTCCCACCTTCTTGATTATGATCATGTAAGCATGGATAAAAACTAATCTTTCCATCATAATTTTTTCTAAATTTAAAGTAGCTACGTAAATAAAAAGAGAGACTAGAAATTCCACGTATAAAAATAATTGGATCTATACCAAACTGCTTGATTGTCTTTAGTAGGTTAATTATTATTTTTTTCATAATTATATATTCTTTATTCTTTTGATCTTAAATATAAAATACAATTGCGTCGCCATTTATTTATAGTTGGAAATTTCTGCGCTATCAACGAAAGTAAAATACGAAATAGATAACATATTTGCCTACTTAACATAAGTGAAATTAATGGAAATTTTTGATAAATAGAAAAATATTTAAGTGTATAAAAATATTTAAGACTAGCAGACGCATATCTAAGAAAATATTGCAAACGTTTCGTGGCTATCAATTTTGTTGCTAGATTCGTGTCGTGTCGACGATAAAGTTTACAAGCAGTTGGTACAAAAATCCCTTTTCTTTCTATACTAACCACATGAACAAAATAACCCTCCCAATAACACAATAAGTCTCTAAATTTTTCTAAAAGATAAAAATCTTCTCTGAGCTTAGAGGTTTTAAATAGTCCATACAGTATCTGTGAATTATTTAGGATTGAAGCTTTTGCAAAATCAAATCTTGTTTTTGCTTTTTTAAAAGGAAGCATTAGATGAGGTTTTATAATATTTCTATGTGAATCAATTATTTTTACGTCTGAAAATACATAATCAACATCACTTCTGAAGTTTTTAAGTAAATTATTAAGATATTCTTTGTCTGCAAGCAAATCATCTGCTGCTATCCATAAAAAATAGTTTCCCACTGCACTTTGTAAAACAAAACTATAATTATTAAAAAAACCAATATTATTTGTCTGTTGAAAGTATTTTATTCTCTTGTCTTTTATAATATATTCACGACAGATAGTTTTTGTTTGGTCACTAGAGGCATTGTCAGAAATTATAAGTTCAAAGTCAGTAAATGTTTGATCTAAAATTGAATCTATTGTTTCTTTTAAAAAGCACTCCCCATTATAAACAGGTAAACCAATGCTTATAGAGGGTATTTTACTCATTATAAATAATTTTAAGCTTTATTTTTTAACTTCAACTTCCTTTTTTACAATTTGACATATACGATCAATTTCTTCATTAGAGATATCATGAAAACTAGGAAGATTAATGGCTCTCATAGAGATGGATCTAGCTACAACATTTTCATCTACAATGTCAAACATTGGTAAACTTGACAGTGGCCAAAAGAAAACGCGTGCATCAATATTTTCTTTATCAAAAGAAGCTTTTATTTTTTCTCTGGAGATGCCTGTGCTTTCATCAAAAACAACTGTTGGCATCCATGCTCCATTAATAATTCCTTCAGGCTCCGGATTCATTTGTATTCCATCTAAAGTTTCAAGCTGTTTTTTATATCTTGATAAAATTTCTTTTTTTTTTTGGATCAGTTCTTTTATACGTTCCATTTGCGCACAACCAATTGAAGCTTGAATGTTAGATAGCTTATACTTGTAACCTATTACATCAGCCCAAAATTGTTTTTTTTGATTTCTATCACGACCATGATTGCTTAAAGTGAGAACTCGTTCATAAAGTTTTTTATCGTTTGTTACAAACATTCCACCTTCCCCAGTTGTAATTGTTTTACTACCATGAAATGAAAATGCTCCAAACACGCCCATCGAACCAGCATGATTGCCATGATAAACTGAACCAATTGCTTCAGCAGCATCTTCAATGATTGGAATATTGTATTTTTTTCCAATCTCAAGCAAACGCTCCATTTCACAAGCATTTCCATAAAGATGCACAGCTACAATTGCCTTAGTTCGATGGTTAATTGCAGCTTCAACTTTATCTGGATCAATGCACCAGGTGTCTTCTAAAATATCAACGAACACCGGTTTTGCACCAAGATTAACAATTGGAGATGCAGTAGCAATCCAGTTGGTGTCAGCCATAATAACTTCATCACCTTGACCAATATCAAGAGCAGACATGCCCATATGTAGAGCGCCGGTACAACTTGATGATGATATTGCATATTTAGTACCCAGATGTTTTTTGAATGATTCCTCAAAACGATCAATATAAGCATAGCAATTGTCGCCCCATCCATTTGTGGCAGCATCAGCAGCATATTTTATCTCTAAATCAGTAATTGAAGGTTTAGTATAATAAATTTTTTTTTTTGAAATTCCCATGATTAAGATTGCTCAATTATTAAAGATTCATTGCTTCTTTAGCTAATTTTTGCGAAGAAAAAATAATTAGATCCGAATACACAAGTTGTTTTTCGTTAGCAAACCACTCTATTCCATTTTCATATCTAGTTTTATAAAAACGATTAATTACGTTATCATTTAAAAAAAAATCTTTTCTATAATTCTTATTTTTTGGCTCATTTCTATAATTATAATTTGTTAGTGGTATGCAGTAATAATTTGAAAGTTGTTTTTTAATAAAATCATTTTGATCTTTGGAATAAAACTTAGGTATATACTCAAACATAATAACAAAATTTTGATATGTGTTTTTTAAATAATCTAATAAACCATCTTTTAATAAATTAATTTCTGTACCCTCTATGTCTATTTTTATAATGACATTTTTTTCCATTTTATATTTATTAAACATATCAGAATAACTTATACCATCTACACCCATTTGAACTGCGGAAAGAGGGTAAGATTTTGTTACGGGACTTTCTAAATTAGAAGAACCTGATTGAAAAGGATTAATATTAAATAGTAATTTTTTTTTTTGACTAGTATCAGTAATAGCGTTTGAAATTATTTTTACTTTAGACTTTGAAAAAGTTTTTTCAAGACATGTAACTAATAAAGGGTTTGGCTCTACTACTAAATGACTAGTTACTTTATCTAAATTAACAAAAGGCAATGAATATAAACCATAATTTGCTCCAAGATCAAAAAAATCAAATTTATTAAATAATTTATTGAGTGAAACTAAAACTGCAATTCTTGTCGACTCCTCGTCCCAATAATTATTAAAATTGGCTCTTAAATCAGACTCTTGACTAAAAACATTATAATTAAAATAAGTATTTTTTTTGATACCAAAATATTTCTTATCCTTTTTTTTTTTAAAAATTAAATAAATATTTGACCAACTACTATACAATACCAAGTTAAAACCAAAAGCTGAGCAGATTTTTCTTAAGACCCAAAAAAATAAGTTTTTATACTTTTTTATTATTTTCCTATAAATTTTTATAATTAATTTAAACATATTGAAAATTACAACAAATCATCTCTGGTTAAAAAATTATAGTGATCTATAAAAATTGCAACACGTTTACCAGGGGTATATATGGGGCCACGCCTATGCTGCATATGGTGTGTACCAACAATCATGTTATTATCTTTTAATGTAAATTTTTTTTTATATCTATTATCGAACCGAACATATAAATTATCTCTTATTTCTTCTGGGGTTTTCTTATTTTTTCTATGGTCATCAACATAATATTCTATATCTTTTTTTGTAATCAAAGGGCTGCCAAAATCTTTTTCAAACTGTCCCCAACTAGCTCCATTTGGGAAGTATATTGCATTAATTGTTGGTAAAAATCTATCAACATGCCAGTTAGCTGTTTGAGGACTTGAGTCAATCCCATCAATTGAGTAATCAATTCTTATTCCAACATAAATACTTGAAAATTTTTTTTCATACACATGCATAGAAGCAAAATGCTCATAAATTGGTTGTAACTTTTTTAATATTAAATTGCGGACTTCACTTAAACTTGATGGGAGTTCAACTTGAACATAATTACTATCAGATTTAAGAGCTAAACTATTAGCAAATTTATTAATTAAATTTATATCGTTTTCAGAAAGCACACTATCTATAACTGCTGTTCCAAATTTATAGATATCTCTAACCTCTGGGGCTAATAAATTATTTTGTTGGACATTTCTTAAATCATCTGCATTAAAAAAAGGTTTAAATGGAGGATAATTTGATGCTTTTTTATGCCAGTACTTAATTCTTAAGCGTCTAATAAATTTTATGTTTTCTAATTTTAAAATTTCCAGTAAAGAATTTTTTCTCCAAAAATAAGCTACATAATTATCATAATCTGATTTAAGTATATTTTTAAAAAAACGAAAAATTTTTTTTATAGACTTCATTTCTTGAATTTATTTATAGATATTATAAGTTTTTTTTTTAAAAAAATACTATCAATTTTATCTTTAATCTCCTTACAAATGTTCCAAGGGAGTATTACTATACAATCTGGATTTAGATCTTTTATATTTTTAGGGTCTTCAATTGGAATATGGCTACCAGGCATAAATTGTCCTTGTTTTGATTTAGATCCATCAAAAACAACTGAAATAAGATCTGGCTTGATACCTGCATAATTTAATAATGTGTTGCCTTTGGCCGCAGCGCCATACGCTACAACTTTTTTGCCACTAAGTTTTTGTTCAATCAAGAATGAAATGAACTTATTCTTGATTTTATCTACCTTTAATTGAAAATGTAGATAAGTATCTAATGTTTGTAACTGACAAGTAATTTCTTCTTCAATCAATATATCTACAGTTTTATTTTTTTTGTGTTTAGCATTTTCATGACAACCATAAATTCGTAAACTTCCTCCATGTGTTGATATTTTTTCTACATTATAAATTCTAAGTCCTGAGCTAGCAAATATACTACTAACTGTATGAAGTGATAAATACGAAAAATGTTCGTGATAAATTGTATCAAACTGTGTTTGTTTAATTAAACACATTAAGTGAGGAAATTCTAAAGTGATTGAACCCTCTGGTTTTAATAAAGCCTTAAGTCCTTTGGTAAAATCATTAATATCTGGTACATGAGCATAAACATTATTGCCAATAATTAAATCAGCTTGCTTACCTTTACTTGCAAGCTGTCTACCTAATGCTTCACTAAAAAATTTTCTTATAACTGGTACACCTAATTTTTCAGCTGCTTCAGCAGTGCTATCAGTCGGCTCAATACCTAAGCAAGGAATATTAGCATTTAAAAAATTTTTAAGTAGATATCCATCATTTGATGCAACTTCAATAACATTACTCGTACCATTTAAACCAAGATCTTTAATTATTTTCTTAGAAAAATTTTTAGCATGTAAAAGCCAACTGCTTGACGTGCTAGAAAAATATGCATAATCAGGTGTAAAAAGAGAATTAGCATCAGCATAATCTTCAGTTTGTACCAACCAACATTGATCACAAACTTTTATTTTAAGTGGAAAAAAAACTTCTGGATGATTAAGATCCTTTTTATTAAGATAAGCATTAGATGGTGGAGCATATCCAAGATCTAGAAAAGTATACTTTAAAAACATTTTGCAGTGTCGACAGTTCATTATAATTCTATTCCTTTAAAATCATCAGCTAACATAAAATGATTAACATCACGCTCTGAACGTTCTGTAATTGGTTGTGGCCAATTAATTGCTACGGCTGGATCAATTGCATTTACCGCACCTTCTGAATCTTTTTTATAATCAGCGGTATGAAAATAAAGCATTTCACAATTTGATGTCAGTGTTTGAAACCCATGTGCAAAACCTTCTGGTATCAAATAACTCTTGTGATTATCCTCAGTTAATAGTTCCGCATGATGATGTAAAAAAGTTGGTGATCCTTTACGCAAATCAACAGCTACATCCCAAACTTTTCCTTTTAAACATGAAACAATCTTAATTTCAGCATGAGGTGGAAATTGATAATGAAAGCCACGAACAGTACCTTTTTTTCTTGTAAGTGTCTGATTAATTTGCTGAATTTTTTTCCCTTGCATTAAATGGTGGAACGTTGTTTCACAAAAGAGCCTGTTAAGAAAACCTCTTTCATCACTAATAGGCTGATACTCAATCAATTTAAGTTTATCTATAGAAGTTGAATGAATAACAGGTTCGTTCATGAAGTTTGATGATCTTTTATTTGTTTGATAGAAAACTCTGCCATTGATTTACGCTCATTAAATGCCTCAAACCAATCAACTGTATTGTTAATAGCTTGTTCCAAGGACCATCGTGGCATCCAACCTAATTTTGCCTTTGCCTTTGAAATGTCCAATTTTAATGTGTTTGCCTCATACTGCTTTGTTTGTTGAGATTCCCATTTAGCTTTCGTAAATTTTTTAGAAAGTTGACTCAAAACCCATGAAACTGTTTGAGCGTCATTTTCCTCTGGACCAAAGTTCCAAGCTTCAGCAAAATTATTTCCATTTTCAACTAATTTTTCAGCTAACAATAGGTATCCAGATAATGGATCGAGCACATGTTGCCAAGGACGAATAGCTTTTGGTGAACGTATGATTAATGTTTCATTATTTTTAATTGAACGAAAAAAATCTGGAATTAGCCTATCGACTGCCCAATCTCCACCACCAATTACATTACCTGCACGCACACTTGCAAGCTTTATACCAATTGTGTCTAAAAAAGAATGTCGATATGATGATGTTATATTTTCTGCGCATGCTTTACTACTAGAATAAGGATCGAGCCCTCCTAACCTATCATTTTCCTTGAAAGAAAATCCTCTTTCTTGATTTTCATATACCTTATCTGTAGTAACGTTAACTATAGCTTTAATATTTTCTATTTGACGTGTAGCTTCAAGCACATTTGCAGTACCAATTACATTAGTCGTAAATGTTTCAATTGGGTTATTGTAAGAACTTCTAACCAAAGGTTGGGCTGCCAAATGAAAAATAACAGAGGGACGTGCTTCTTTCATTGATTTTGTAAGTTGTGTTTTATTACAAATATCTCCTATGGTGGAATTTTCAATTCTTTCCTCTAAATTAACTGCATTAAAAAAATTTTCACTAGTTGGTGATTTAAGGGAATAACCATAAACTTTTGCACCTAATTGGGAAAGCCAGAGAGATAGCCAACCTCCTTTAAAGCCAGTGTGGCCTGTTATAAAAACTGAACGACCTTTCCAAAAATTTAGATTCACTTCCAAATTTTCCATGGAGCTTTATGGTTTTTCCATAGATCATTTAACATCATTTTATCTCTTAAAGTATCCATTGGTTGCCAAAAACTATTATGCTTATAAGCTGAAAGCTCACCATCTATTGCAAGACTCTTTAAAGCTTCATTTTCCCAAATTGAATAGTCTCCCTCTATGAGATCAATAACACTTGGATTGAGAACAAAAAATCCACCATTAATCCAACTACCATCACCATCTGGTTTTTCTTGAAAATGACTAACGCTATTATTATCACCAAATTTCAGAGCCCCATACCTCCCAGGAGGTCTTGTAGCTGTTAAAGTAGCTTTCTTGCCATGCTTCTTATGGAACTTAATCAAAGAAGATATATCTATATTTCCTAATCCATCTCCGTAAGTAAAACAAAAAACTTTTTCTTTTTTCAAATATTCTTTAACTCTCTTCAGGCGTCCACCTGTCATTGTATTTTCGCCAGTATCCAAAAGTGTCACTGACCATGGTTCAGTTTTATTTTGATGAACTTTCATTGTATTTTTATGCATATTGAATGTAATATCTGATTGATGTAAAAAATAATTTGAAAAATACTCTTTAATTACATAACCTTTATATCCACAGCAAATTATAAAATCATTTACACCATGTGCTGAGTAAATTTTCATAATATGCCATAAAATAGGCTTGCCTCCAATTTCAATCATCGGCTTAGGTATTAAATCAGTTTCTTCTGAAATTCGTGTACCAAGGCCACCAGCTAAAATTACCGCTTTCATACTGCTAGATACTCCACTTTGTTTCATCTAAGTCATTAAAAACTTTGTAAGACGAAATAAATTTACTTGAAATTGTCTTATAAACATTTTTGGAGAAATTACCATTTATAAAATTCCCTCCATCAAAAATTGAGTCAGATGAAAGATGTAATTTAGAGAATTTTGGTGATGGCTTATGATTATTTTTCATTAAATCAATTACTTCTTTCAAATCATTTTGGGTATTACAAAAATGGACTCCTTCAAGCTCATCATACCACATTGGTGAAAAAATAATTGCATTTTTACCAAGAGCAACTGCTTCTGAAGATACAGTGCCATTAATTGAAACAACACCTCTAGAATTTTCTATAAGTTCTTTAGTTGATGTGTCAACTGATACAAATAAAACTTTTTTAGTTTTTAATAAATCTTTATAAAAATCTGATGTATACCAATCAGGAAAAGTTGAAAAAGTATACCTTTTATTTTTGCTAAATTGATGAGGATTAGCCTTGTAAACAATTTTCCAATCATCTGGCATCACGCTCAGTAGTTTTAATATTAATATTTTGCTATGCCTATTCCACAATGCAGTAGGAATAAATGATCCCTCTGGTGACATTGGTGCACCAAAGTAAATATAATTTTTATCTTTTAATTTATTTTCAAATGAAGAACATATTTTTTTATAATCGTTACTTTTTTTTGAAATATTTCTCATTATTTTAAATTTTTTTAGATTAAAACTTATCCTATTAGGTACAGCTTTTGGTGAATACCACTCTGATCTATTGTATTTTAAATAGGAAAATGGACGAGGCAATTTATCAGAAACTTTTCTAATAAAATCACCATTTTTAAAAGCTGATATTATTTTTTTAATGAATTGAATTTTATTAAAATTGTGCTCTTTTGCATACATAATTGGTGGCAATGAAGACTTAAAATTTTTAATAATTTTAGATTGATAATTTTCTAAAATTTCTTTTGCCCATTCAGGAGTTTGATCAATTTTATTATGTATTAGCAAATTACGATATTTAAAAGAGCAGCTCATAAACCGTAGTTTTTGACCAATTATTGGCATATCAATAAATATATAAGGAATTTTCAAAAGTTTTGTTACTAAATAAAGAGAGAAGGAGGACGGTTCATGAGGAGCATAAAAAGCAAAACATACATCAATTTTTTCATTAACTAACTTATGTTTCCAAAAGTTTAGAAGAGATGTTGCGTGAACTGAAATCTCATGGCTTGCCCAGTATGATGGGGAAAGAGCGAATCTTGATAGGACATCATTAAAAAAACCTTCATAATTTGAAAAAAATTCTAAATCTTTAGAGTCAAGAACCCATGGTGTATCTAAAAAGTATAAGCCCTTTGAGATATCAAAATCATTAAAAAGTTCACCAGAGAAACCTTTTAAATCTGATGGTAGATTGCCATTATATGTAATTGTTCTAACATCAAAATCGGTTTCGTTAAAATAATCATAAAAGTAAGGTATACTTGAATAGATAAATCTATCTAATAAAACTCTTTTTTTATTCATAATTAAATTTGATTATTTACCCATACTAACCATTTTTAGAGAAGATAGCTTCTGCTATTTTCCAGTCCCATTCGTCATCTATATCAAGGGAAAATTCTGCTGGCATTTCATAACCAACTGTATTGCCTGTAATAAATGGATCAGGTTGATCAGATGATAAAAAATATTTTTTATTACAAATGAAAATTGCACCATTTAGTGAGTAAGACTTTGGTATTAATTGGCGTCTATTAAATTTATTTTCTTCAATTAATGGGGTAAGTTTTTTTTCACCAGTCATTTTATACATCCAATATGGGGGCAAATTTTGCTCAACCACTGAAACACAAGCTGGGGCATTTTTATTTAATAAAAGCTCAAATGCTTCATCTATATGTTTAGTCTGCCTAAAAGGGGAGGTGGGTTGAAGAAGAGCAACATAGTCAAATCCTGGCAGGCTTTTAATAGCGTGCAAAACTACTTCGTTTCTTGACGAAGAATGCTTTGCTATATCGCTAGGTCTCATAAAGGGGACTTTTGCTCCATATCTAAGACTTACATCTGCTATTTCTTGATCTTCAGTACTTACTATTACTTTATTTATAAACTTTGAGCCTAAAGACGCCTCTATCGTCCAAGCTAATAAGGGTTTGCCTGACAGAATTTTGATATTTTTTCTTAAAATTCCCTCCGATCCACCTCTTGCAGGTATTATGCCTAAAACATTAAGACTCATTGTTTTTTATAATATTAATCAGTTTCCCCACAATATAATCAATTTCAGTTTCTTTTAAAGAGATTGATGATGGAAGACACAAACCTTGCTGAGATATTTGCAAGCTAATATCTAATTTTTTAGATTGTCTAAAAGATTTGAATGGTGGCATTAAGTTTAAAGGATAAAAAATTGGACGCGTATCTATTCCAAAATTAAGTAATTCTTTTATAATATGGTCACGATTAATATTCCCTTTTAAGATAACAGCATAAAGCCAGTTGGAGTGAAAAATATTAGAGTTTTGTTCTGGTAATGTGACTAAAGAAGAAATTTTATTTAGTTTATTGGAGTAACTTTGCGCAATTTTTTTTTTCTTGTCTAAAATTTCAGATAAACGTTCCATCTGTGCTACACCTATTGCAGATTGTAGATTGGTTAAACGATAATTAAAACCAATAACATCATGCCAATAACGCTTGTTTGGATTCATTCCATGGTCACGAAGAATTTTGGCTTTCTCAGCTATTTTTGCATTTTGAAATAAAACCATTCCACCCTCACCTGTTGTTATTGTTTTATTTCCAAAAAAACTAAATGTTGAAGCATCACCAAAAGAACCTACTAATTTTTTCTTCCACTTTGTTCCAATAGCTTCTGCACAATCTTCTATTAACAGTAATTTATATTCATCAGCTAAATCACTCAGCACATCCATATTACACGCGTTTCCATATAAGTGGACTGGCATTATAGCCTTGGTCTTTTTTGTAATTAATTTTTCAACTTGTTTAACATCAATACACCAGCTGCTTTCATCGATTTCACAAAAAACAGGTTGAGCATTACAATGAAGAACTGAGCTTGCCGTTGAAACAAAGGTAATATTTGGAATTATTACTTCATCATCATGCCCTATGCCATAGGCATAAAGTGCTAGATGTAAAGCCACTGTTCCGTTTGAAACAGCTAAAGCACGCATGCCTGGATACATATCTTCAAATTTTTTTTCAAAAAGCTGAACATAAGCACCTTGTGAGGAAATCCAGTTTGTTTTTATACAGTCAGTAACGTAATCTAATTCGTTTCCTTGAAGACTAGGCTCCATTAATGGTATTAAATGACTTTTTTTAGAGTCAGCTAAATCTTTCAGATTTCCATTATCATCTACAAGTGGTAAAAATCTTATTTTTGATGAAAATGATTTACGTATTTTTTCTTCATTTGAATTTATATTTAGTGCAAAAAAATTTTTGTTCATTACCTCATCGGCTAATGACTCCGCATTGAAACCTTTCAAAAATCCTCTTCTAATATCCCCGTCAGATATGACGCCTACCAGTTTGGATTCTCGTAAAACAAAACATATGCCTTTGGAATTTTTATTTATAACTTTTAGTACAGTTGATATTGGTTGGTTATATTCACAAATAAAATTTTTTAACATTAAATGACTTTTGATAATGTATTATAGCTATTACTTATTGCATTCATCCCATCATATATTTCCAAAGTAAAGTCCTTGCCTTTAGTGTCGCTATTTTTAAGTAGGGGTAATAAGTTTGAAGATTTAGTAATTTCATTATTAGAGTCATGATTTGCATCATTATCGCTTATATGTAGATATTTACTAACACTCATCATATTCATAAATTCTTCTTCTAAATTAAGGCCCAATGTTTTTGCACTAACCTTTAGATGCGCAATATCTAATAATAAATTGAAATCAATTTTATCTTTTAAAACTTTATACTCATTAAAATTAGTCATCATGAACGGTGTTTCATTCTTATAAGTAATTCCATTATTTTTAGAAAAAACATTATTTTCAATGTAGAGACTTACATTTTTTGAATTATCTTTTAAGATATCATAATATTTACAAAAACGCTCTACAGCCTTTTTTTTATCAAATAATTTATCTTTACTTAATTTTTTTCCAATTTCATTAATCTTAATATCTATAAAAAATCCAGCATGAAAGCCGAACTTTTTAGATCCTAGCCTGTTAGATAGTGCTATAACTTTTTGCAAATGTTTATAACTATTTTGAAAAGTCTCATCATTTAAAGATGCTAAATTAAGCACAAAAGGTAATTTAGGTGGTGGAAAATAATTGTGACAACGATAATTTAGTTTATATTTATACTTAAGTTCTAACAGGTCTTTTTCAAAATTTTCATAATATTCAGTACCTCCTGATAACTCAATATTTTGAAAGCCATTTTTTGCTAACTCTTCTACAGAGTCTTTTATATATTTTTTTTTTAAACATGATGAAGATACAAATATCATTTTTTATTAAATTTATTTATTTACTATGTTTCTATAGTTTAAATTTGAAAATTCATAGCTGATAAATTGTCAGATATAAATTTTTAAGAAATGCTATATTTAATTTAATTACTTTTCAATTATATCATTAGTACTAAAATTTTTTTTAGCTTTCATTCCAATTATTTCTTTATAAAATATTGGAGAAATACCTATTCCACCTGTTCTCTTTGCCACAATATTATCCTCTGAAAAAGATTCTCCTTTTTGAATATTACAATTGGCAACCAAACATTTTTGTAAAGACTTTCTAGTGCTAAGTTCTGAGGTAGTAGGTTCTTTAATATTACTTCCAATATATTTATCAACGTTACGGATAACTTTTACAAATTCTACTAACTCATCTGGAGACAAAGATGCAAGATGATCTGGTCCAAAATCATTCTTATCAATGGTGAAGTGTTTTTCCACAACTCTAGCTCCCATAGGTATTGTGAATGGAGCCACTCCTATACCAATACTATGATCTGAATATCCAACCAAAATGTCAAAATTATCTCTAAAAGTATTAAGAACTGCTAAATTTGCCTCATTATCTTCCATCGGGTAATTAGCTGTGCAATGAAGTAATACCACACTATTATTATATTGGTAAATTGTTTGAAGAGCTAGCGTAACCTCAGATAAATAACTCATACCAGTAGACAATAGCATGGGTTTTCTTTTTTTTGCTATTTTTATTAAAAGTGGGATATTTGTTGTGTCTGAAGATGACACTTTGTAAGCAGGTAAATCAAGTTCATCAAGTTCATCTAAACTTTGTTCATCAAATGGTGTGGTTAGGAAAATAATGTTTTTATCATTACAATATTTTTTTAATAAATGATGTTGGTGTTTATTTATTTCTAGTTTCTTTAACATGTCAAATTGACTTTCACTTGCCGCTGTTGTTTCTTTTTGATATGGCGCTTTTTTTACATTTTTTAATATTGATCGCTCAGCTTTAAACGTTTGAAATTTAACAGCATCAGCCTTAGCATTCACAGCTACATCTATTAACTGTTTTGCAATATTTATATCACCCCCATGATTGACACCAGCCTCAGCAATTACAAAAGTTGGGGAATTATTAGATACAAGTTTATTACCTATATTGATTTTTTTGTTAAATTTCATACTAGAATTCATAAAAATACTTTAATATAAATTTAAATTCTATACAATAAACTTTAATAAACTCTATATTCCAAATTGTGAGTCATAGTTTAAAATTTTATTTTAATAAAAGTTTTAAAAAAATCGAACCAAGTATTTAAAGTATATTTTTTTAATAATTATATAATTAAATTTTCTTTTATTGACATATTTCTAAAGCTTTCACTAATTTTTACAAGCTCATAAAAACTACCTTGATTTTTAATTTCACCATTTTCTAATAAAAAAATATTATCACATTTTTTAACAGTGCTTAAGCGATGTGCGATCAAGATAACAGTAAGCTCTTTATTAATACTTCTTATAGCATCCATCACACCTTTTTCTGTTGTGTTATCAAGCGCACTTGTGGCTTCATCTAAGATCAATATTTTTGGTTTGTGATAGAGGGCTCTTGCTATACCTATTCGCTGACGCTGACCGCCAGACAATTTAATACCATCCTCACCAATAATAGTTTGATACTGATTTGGCAATTCATTGGTGATAAAGTCATGCAAATTTGCAATTTTAGATGCATTTTCAACATCTTTTTGATCTATATCTTTAAAATCAGTTCCAAAAGCAATATTGGCTGAAATGGTATCGTCAACTAAGTTAATTTTTTGTGGCACATAGCCAATTAAACTCTGCCAAGATCTATGATTTTTTTTTGATATAGCTTGTCCATCAACTTCAAGTGTACCCTTTTGAGCTTCAAGCAAACCAAGTATAATATCAACTAGGCTTGTTTTTCCACTTCCTGTAGCGCCTACAAATCCAACTGTTGTTTGAAAATTGATATCAATATCTATATCTTTTAATGCTGTTCTAGTTGTATTAGGATAATTGTAGCTTATTTTATTTAAAGTAATTTTTTTTTTTAATTCTATATCAGTTTGATACTGATTTAAATTAATAGGTTTTAGATTTTTAAGATCATTATAAACATCATCAAGTGCTGGTATAGCAACACGCAATTGAGAAATTGATGAATAAATCTTTTGTATCGCAGGCATCAATCGATAACCTGCAAAAATATAAAGAGCGATAACAGGCATTGCAGGTACAAAACCACCTGATTTAAGCATAAGATAAAGTATTGCCAATAACATACCACCAAAGATTAGGGCTTCTACTGCAAATCGAGGAAGTTGACTTATTATTTGAGCGTTACCTTGATGCTGTGCAAAAAGTTTAGCAGAATTGGAAAATTGTTTAGTAAAAGTTTTTTCTAAGCCACCTACTTTAACTTCTTTAAATGCATCTAAAGGATCATTAACTGATCTAAATCGCAATTGATTAACTCTAAGACGTTCTCTACCAATACGATCAAGAAAGCTGTGAGTAAATGCGTAAATCAAAGCATAAATTGATCCAAAAGTAAAAGCTACAATCAATGCAAGTTTTGGATCAGTAAAAATTAGTAGCACAATTAATGAAGTTGCAACTATAACCTTAGTTATTAATTCTAACATAGGACTCATTCCATACCCGATTATTTGACCTAGTTCTGAAAAAATAGACTTTGCTATCTTAGCGCTGTGGTTATCCAAAAACCATTCATAAGGTTGGTGAAGATAACCTTCGACTAAACGTTTTGAAATATTATATTCTAACATATAGATTAATCGTATTTGTACAAAAGTTGTAAGAGCCTTAAATACAAGAGAAATAATCAATAATAAGAAAAATAATATCCCTAGAAAAAAAAGAAACTGTTGATTATTTTTCACACCAAATGTTGTGGATTGTTCATACATAGCACTTAAAATTAAGTTACTTTCAATTAAACTTGGATTTGTAAGGACAGCTATAAAAGGCATGATCGAGGCAACACCAATTATATCTATTAGAGACATTATAATTGTCATTAATAATAACAAGCGCGCACGCTTTAGTTCTTTAATTGAGAATAAGAATAATAATTTTCTTAAAGTTTCCATACTTTATTAGTAAAATCTTTATAAGTTTCTACAAGACCAACTTTTAAAGCTACTCGAGCTTTGAAACCAAGGTTATTAATAAGTTTACTATCAATAAATTTTCGAGGGGTTCCATCAGGTTTTGTTGGGTCAAATTTAATTTCACCTCTATAACCAACAACTTCTTTTATAATTTCAGCAAGCTCCTTGATCGTGAGATCTAATCCACTTCCTACATTAACGTGGCTACACATCTGTTTAGTGTGAGTATTATAAGTTTTTTTATCTAAGTTCATTAAAAAAATACATGCCCTTGCCATATCATCAACAAACAGAAATTCTCTTTTTGGTGCACCACTACCCCAAATGGATACGCTTTGTAAGTTGTTGATTTTTGCTTTATGAAAGCGATAAATAAGCCCTGGTATTACATGGCTATTTTCAGAATGATAATTATCACCAGGTCCATAAAGGTTAGTTGGCATAATACTTCGAAAGTCAATTCCGTGACTATTGCTATATTGACGATTATAGCTTTCACACATTTTAATTCCTGCAATTTTCGCAATAGCGTAAGGTTCATTTGTTGGTTCAAGTTTTCCAGTAAGCAATGAATCTTCATTCATTGGTTGGTTTGCATTTTTTGGATAAATGCAACTTGATCCTAAAAATAATAATTTTTTTATATTACTTACAAAAGCACCATGAATAATATTTGTTTGAATTGTTAAGTTTTCATAAATGAATTCTGCAGGATAAGTATTGTTTGAATGAATACCTCCAACTTTAGCTGCTGCTAAATATACTTGATCAATTTTCTCGCTTTTAAAAAAACTTTGAACATCAGTTTGGTTTAATAAATCAAGTTCAGATCTACCTTTGATAATAATTTCAACATCTTTTTTTTTCAGAAATCTGACTAAAGCAGATCCAACCATGCCTTTATGACCTGCAACAAATATTCTAAGTTTAGTCATTATTCGTTATTTATTTTATAAATGTTTATCTATTAATAAGATCATCATTTTTTGCTAACTTTAAATCTTTTTCAACCATTTCTTTTACTAATTCCTCAAAAGAAATTTTTGGATACCAATTTAATTTCTTTATTGCTTTACTAGGGTCTCCCAACAAAGTTTCAACTTCTGTTGGTCTAAAATATCTTGGATCAACTTTAATTATATCTTTGCCATCAACAGACCCTACTTCATTCAATCCCTCTCCATTCCAATCTATTTTGATATTTAAATTTTTTGCTGCTAAATTAATAAATTCTCTTACAGAATATTGTTTGCCTGTTGCAATAACATAATCTTCAGGTTTATCTTGTTGAAGCATTAACCACTGTGCCTCCACATAGTCTTTGGCATGGCCCCAGTCCCGCATTGCATTAAGATTTCCAAGATATAAATTTTCTTGTAATCCTAATTTAATACGTGATAGAGCTCTAGTTATTTTACGAGTTACAAATGTTTCACCTCTCACAGGAGATTCGTGATTAAATAAAATTCCATTACAAGCATAAATACCATAAGCTTCTTTGTAATTTATTGTAATCCAATATGCGTATAATTTTGCAACCCCGTAAGGACTTCTAGGATAAAAAGGAGTCTTTTCATTTTGTGGAGTTTGTCTAACATCTCCGTATAACTCTGAAGTTGAAGCCTGATAATATTTAGTTTTTTTTTCAAGTTTTAAAATTCGAATAGCTTCTAAAATTCTAAGCGCTCCGATTGCATCTGAGTTTGCAGTATATTCAGGTTCTTCAAATGAAACAGCTACGTGACTTTGTGCTGCTAGATTGTATATTTCATCTGGCTGAACTTGTTGAATAATTCTTATTAATGAAGTTGAGTCTGTTAGATCACCATGATGTAAAATAAATTTTTGATTTGTTTCATGTGGATCTTGATACAGATGGTCAATTCTATCTGTGTTTATTAAAGAAGTTCTTCTTTTAATGCCGTGAACTTCATAACCTTTTTTTAATAAAAATTCTGCAAGGTAAGATCCATCTTGACCTGTAATACCAGTTATGAGAGCTCTTTTCATGTATTCAATATCAATATCATTAAAATACTAAAATATTAAGAAGTGAATTTAATTAACGTCTCTTATTAAATATTTTGTTAAGAAGACTAAACAACAATATCATTTTTTTAAAAATTTTTTTCAGTGCATAAATCAAGCCAATTGAG
>CERI01117565.1_pt1 | contig 40827 bp, 32 predicted proteins | sample 350261 | NCBI WGS metagenome assembly CERI01 (sample SAMEA2620979, study PRJEB7988) | marine metagenome | isolation source: saline water (ENVO:00002010), including
TATTTTAGAATTATTTCTTATTGTTTTCCTGAATGCCCAAATCCACCTGAGCCTCTATCAGTATCGGTAAAATCATCGACCTTCTTTAATATAACTTGCTCAACTGGCACAAAAACCATTTGAGCAATTCTCTCCGCGGGCTGAACCTTATAACTGATTGAGCTTCTATTCCAACAAGAAATGAATATCTGACCTTGGTAGTCTGAATCAATTAAACCAGTCAAATTACCAAGCACCAGGCCATGTTTGTGGCCTAAGCCTGATCGAGGCAGCAAAACAGCAGCGAGACCTGGATCACTTATGTGAATCGCCAAACCAGTTGGTACCAAAACTGTTTCACCCGGCTTTACAGTGAGTACTTCATCAATACAGGCACGCATATCCATACCAGCAGAGCCCTCAGTAGCATACTGAGGTAGGTCTATTGAAGCGCCTATTCGTGGATCAAGAATTTTAAACTCTACAGATCTCAATGAAATTATCCTTTAATCATTATTTGAAATAATAGAAAGATTCGGTTTAGCCTCAAATCCAGAATCAGCATAAAATTGCTTTGCAATTAGTTCAACTAGTTTATTAGCTAAATCAACTTTAAGCATTTTTGGAAAATCTTTGTTACCGTTTCTCCAAAGTACTGTTGCTATATTATCATCATGATCGAACCCGCAATCTTGACCAACGCGATTCGCTACAATCATATCAAGGTTTTTTTTCTTCATTTTGTTTTTTGCGTATTCCATTAAGTTTTCAGTTTCTGCTGCAAAACCAATTGTAAAAGGCGCCTCCTCAAGACTTGTTACAGATTCAAGAATATCTCGACATTTAACAAGCTTAAGAGCCATTTCTTCGTCATGCTTTTTAAGTTTTTGCTGCAAAATATCTTTAGGCCTATAGTCAGCTACAGCAGCTGAAGCAATAAAAATATCCACATTACTTATTTCATTGTGAATCGCAGAATACATTTCTTCTGCAGACTCTACGTTAACTACCTTTACACCCAAAGGTTTAGAGATAGCTACAGGCCCGCTTATAAGAATAACTCTGGCGCCTTGGGATTTAGCTGCAGTTGCTAATGCATAACCCATCTTACCCGAGCTTCGATTGGTAACATATCGAACAGGATCAATTGGCTCCCTTGTTGGTCCTGCAGAAATGACAACATTGAGCCCATCTAATAATTTAAAGCCTTTATTTGCTACTAAGTTATAGATATTTGCAGTAATTATATCCGTTTCAAGCATGCGGCCTTCTCCATTTTCACCACATGCCTGAGAACCGATATCCGGTCCAATTATTTGAATACCACGTTTCTCAAGGGTTTCGCGATTAGATTGAGTCGCAGGATTGCTCCACATCACATGATTCATCGCAGGAGCTAAAACAATGGGTGCTTTTGTTGCAAGGCAGAGAGTTGTAAGTAAATCAGGCGCTCCTCCAGCAACAATACGCGCCATTACCTCAGCCGTAGCAGGCGCTATTAAAACAATGTCTGCCCAGCGAGCTAATTCAATATGACTCATTGCAGCCTCTGCTTCTTTATCCCACAGATTCGATCGAATAGGATTTCCAGATACAGCATGCAATGCCGTCTCAGTCACAAATTCTTCAGCGGACGATGTCATTACAATCTGAATCTTTGCTCCACGCTTACGTAGGCGCCGAACAAGATCAGGCGTTTTATATGCAGCTATTCCACCAGTTATACCGAGAATAATATTCATACATGAAGCTTAGCTTGTAGAGACCAATGATTACTAGTCAAAAAATACTCAAAAATTAAAAAACAACTTCAAAAAGAGCACACAGAGTGCTTGTATTGAGCCGATGGCACTGGTATAAAGTTCAGCTTCTTATCTGATCAACATCAGTAACTTTCAACATAATCAGAGATTTATCAATGTCTAGGGTATGCCAAGTCACCGGAAAACGACCGCAATCAGGAAATAATGTTTCCCATGCGCACAATAAAACTCGTCGTCGCTTTCTTCCTAATTTGCAAAACAAACGTTTTTGGATCGAATCTGAAAAGCGGTTTATTCGTTTACGCATATCGCACAAAGGACTAAGAATTATTGATAAACATGGCATTGAGAAAGTGCTTTCTGATCTTCGCGCTGATGGAAAGCGCATTTAATTATTAGAGGATTGAATTGTGCGTGACAAAATTAAATTGGTTTCTAGTGCAGGATCTGGCCACTATTACACTGTTACTAAAAATAAGCGTCTCCATCCGGAAAAGATGGAGACAAAAAAATATGACCCAACCATTAGAAAACATGTTGTTTACAAGGAAGCTAAGATTAAATAACAATTATTTTAATCAGTAATTTTTTAATAAGCTCAGCATTGCTGAGCTTTTTTGTTTATGTAATTTTAAATTATGCCAGAACTACCAGAAGTTGAAACCAGCCGACGAGGCATAGAGCCGCATATAATAAAAATGCGGATAACTAAGGTTACAATTAGAAAGCGTAAACTAAGATGGCCAATATCTTATGCTATCGATCATAACTTGCCTGGGCAAAAAGTTTTGTCAGTAACACGTCGTGCAAAATATTTATTAATCAATTTCAAAACCGGCTCAATAATGTTGCATCTTGGGATGACAGGTAGTGTGTCTATTGTTAAGAATTCGGCACCAGCAGGTATACATGACCATGTGGATATTGATTTTGATTCAGGAAAAACTTTACGATTTCGTGACCCACGGCGTTTTGGTTCATTGCACTGGTCCAAAAAGCCAATGCAACATAAATTACTTAAATCACTGGGGCCAGAGCCATTGAATGATCATTTTGATGCAAATTATTTATGGAAAAAATCTCGAGGCCGAAAGGTTAGCATCAAGCAATTTATAATGAATGCACAAATAGTGGTTGGTGTTGGAAATATTTACGCTAGTGAGTCATTATTTCTTGCAGGAATCAATCCCAAACGTGCAGCTGGAAAAATTTCTCATAATCGTTATAAAGATTTGGTTGATTCTATAAAAGGAATTTTAATAAAAGCTATAAAAGCTGGAGGCACAACATTAAGAGATTTCTATAGAAGTGACGGCAAGGCTGGGTATTTTATTCAACAGCTTCAAGTCTATGGTAGAGACGGCGAACACTGTAGCTATTGTGATTCTATCATCGTATCTATTGTTCAAGGTCAAAGATCAACTTTTTATTGTAAACAATGTCAAACTTAACTAGATAAGACTAACCTTTTTAAGCAAGGCATGTTTAACATTTTTTGAAACAAAATTATCAATATCGCCATCCAAAATAGCTATCTCACGAACTAGAGATGAAGAAATAAAAGCATATTTTTCTACTGGTGTTAAAAAAACAGTTTCTATTTCTCTAGATAAATGCCGATTCATACTCGCAAGCTGAAACTCATACTCAAAATCTGAAACTGCCCTGAGACCACGCACAATGATTGATAGGCCGTTAGCCCTAGCAAAATCAATGGTGAGGCCATCATACCCCTTGACTTTAACATTTCCAAAGCCCGATAAAGTTTCCTTTGCAAGTGCAACTCTTTCTTCTAGCGAAAACACAGTGGTTTTCTTTTCTGTATCCGCTGCAACGGCAACGACAACATTTTTGTATAGTTTTGCTACTCGCCGAATAAAATCTTCGTGCCCTAAAGTAATGGGATCAAATGTGCCTGGATACATCGCTGATAATGTCATGTTAAAAGTTCTCTATTTTGCTTGTTGCCACCAGTAAATAATAAACATTTCCAGTTTTTTTTCTTTTTAAAATATGCCAATTCTTTGGAAGATCTACTTCTTTCTCATTCGCACTCATCTCGATGTATATCCTAGCATTTTTCGAGAGCCAGCCTTTTGCGGCAATTAGTTCAAATAAATCATCATACAAACTATCAGCAAAAGGTGGATCAATGAAGATAATATCAAATTTTTCTATTACTGAATTATTTAAAAATGAAATGGCATCAGTTTTTCTAAGTTCAGCACCTGAAGCTTTAAGTGAATTAATATTTGATTTTAAATTCTCAAAAGCAATCCCTGAACATTCAACAAAAACTACGCGCGATGCACCTCTTGATAGTGCTTCAAGTCCGAGTGCTCCTGTTCCTGCACATAAATCTAGACAACGCGCACCTTCAATTCGCGGGGATAGCCAATTAAACAATGTTTCGCGAATTCTTATTGAAGTGGGCTTTAAACCCGGAACATTTGCAACCTGCAAAAGACGACTGCGCCATTTTCCAGCTACAATACGTAATTGACCTGTATTTGTTTTTTTCATATATATCGCTTTATGGCAAGAAGAAATAATATGTCAAAATTAAACTACTATGTAAGGTATAGCCATGTTTAGTAAAAAAGAAAAGCCTGATGAGCATAAAAGTTTCATAAAGAAACTTCGCATGCGACTGAATAAGGGTAAAAATTGGTTATCGCATGATCTTTTAGGGCTTCTTCCAGGCGGCCAAATTGATGAAGATATAATTGAAAATCTTGAGTCGTTACTGATTCGTGCAGACGTTGGCATTAAAACAACTGAGGTAATCCTTGATGATTTGAAAAAGAGCCTTTTGAGAAATGAACTTAAAGATATCAATATCCTTAAAAATAAACTAAAGGACTCAATGCTGAAAATTCTTGGTGATCAGGAAAAACCTCTAAAGATTAAGTTATCAGAAAACCCGTTTGTTGTTTTTGTAGTTGGGGTAAATGGAGCAGGCAAAACAACAACAATAGGAAAGATCACTCAGAAATTTAAACAAGATGGATATTCAGTTATGCTTGCTGCTGGTGATACTTTTCGTGCCGCAGCAATAGAACAACTTCAAGTCTGGGGGCAAAAAAATAATACTGCGGTAATTGCACAACAAACTGGAGCTGACCCAGCTGCTGTAGTTTTCGATGCATGGCAAGCTGCTAAAGCTCGTAACGTTGATATTTTAATTATTGATACAGCAGGCCGACTTCAAAACCAGACAGGTTTAATGGACGAGCTTATTAAGATGAAAAGAGTATTAATGCGTCACGATAAAACAGCTCCTCACGAAATTATGCTCGTCATAGATGGCAATCAAGGCCAAAATGCTTTGGTTCAAGCTGAAAAATTTAACGAAGCATTAGGTCTTACTGGCATCACAGTGACAAAATTGGATGGCACTGCCAAAGGTGGCATTTTGCTTGCTATAGCGAATCAATTAACAATAAATATTCGTTATATTGGAATAGGTGAAAGTTTGGAAGATATGCAGCAATTTAAACCCACAGAGTTTATTGATGCATTAATTGAACCTGAAGATAATAGTCAAAATTAAATGATTCAACTCAATAACATTTCAAAACGTTTTCCTGGTGGCCAAGATGCATTATCAGGGCTGAATCTTTATATAGAAACGGGTGAAATAGTTTTTATTACTGGTCATTCAGGTGCAGGTAAAAGCACTCTTCTTCGATTAATTGCCCTGATTGATAGGCCAAGTGATGGACAAATTATAATTGATAATCAAAATATAGGCCGAATAAAAAAACGAGACATTCCCGCATACCGTCGACAGATTGGTATGGTATTTCAAGATCATAAACTTCTCTATGACCGATCAGTATTTGATAATGTTGCGCTACCATTAATTATTTCGGGAATTAGTTATAAAGAAGCAAGTCGCCGAGTAAGAGCGGCACTAGATCAAGTAGGTTTGCTTCAAAAAGAAAAACAAAAACCAGAGACACTGTCCTCAGGAGAACAACAACGTGTTGGAATTGCAAGAGCAATTGTAACGAAACCAAAATTATTAATAGCTGACGAACCCACTGGCAATCTTGACCCTGGTCTTTCAATTGAAGTCATGGAAATTTTTCGCCGTTTTAATGAAGTAGGAGTAACGATTTTAATTGCTAGCCATGATATTACGCTTATTGGGCACCTTGGGTACCGTAAAATTATATTGGAAAACGGCAGGCTCGTGCAGGAAGATAAATCATGGGAATAAGAGAGGAAAAAGGTTCAAGAATCCCATTTCATTCGTCTGGTTTATTTAATATTTGGTTAATTAAACATATAAGCGCTTCTCTAGGTGCGCTTGGAAGAATGTCTCGACAACCTTTTGCTAGTTTTATGATTATCCTTGTTATAGGGGTTACTCTCGCGCTTCCAGCTACTATAAGTATTGTAATTAAAAATACGCAATCAATGAGTGATAATTGGGATGATACAATCAATTTTTCTGTGTATTTAAAAAAAAATATTTCAATAAAAAATGCTGAAGAAGTAGCAAAATTAATAAGCCAGCGTGCAGATATTGAAAACGTTAAGATAATTACAGCCGATGAAGCACTTTTGGAATTTAAAAATCAATCTGGATTCGGTGACGCTCTTGATCAACTTGATGTTAACCCGCTACCACACACTATTGTCATAGATCCAAGCCCGAAAAGCACAAGTACTTCACTTTTTTTTCTTCACGAAGAAATAAGAAACCTACCTGAAATAGATATTGTGCAGGCTGATACAGATTGGATAAAAAGATTTCATGCCATCCTTAATATCGTTAGGAAGAGTATTGATATTGGAACTATCTTATTGGGCATTGCTATAGTGGTAATTATTGGCAATACCATTCGCTTAGATATTGAAAATAGACGTGAAGAAATAGAGATAGCAAAACTTATAGGTGCAGATAATGCATTTATTTATCGACCTTTTTTATGGATAGGTTTTTGGTATGGACTATTTGGTGGCATCTTTTCATCGCTTTTATTGCAGTACGGAATCTATTTATTAAAAGATCCCATCAGCCGTCTTGCTAATCTATATCAAGGTGAAATTTTCTTAACATCCTACTCAATGGCTGAAAATGTAATAATTGTAGGTTTAGCAATATCTTTAGGGATTTTTACCTCTTGGGCCACTACAGCGCGATATATGCGGCAAATTGAACCCCGATAACAATCATTTTTTCACCAATTATATATATATAACATATTGTTTTTAATAAATAAATGAGCTAATTTTCTAAAAGTTCAGTTATTGTTGTTAGCACTCTACCTCATTGAGTGCTAATATTACTAAAAATATGGAGTTAATAAATGACAACAGCTGTTTTGAAATCTAATTTTGATCTGGCCTTAGCAGGACCAGTAGGGAGCCTTGATAGCTACATTCAAGCTGTTGGTGGTATTCCAGTTTTAAGCCGTGAGGATGAAAAAGTCTTAGCAAAACGTCTACATAATGATGAGGATCTAGACGCAGCTCGAGATTTAGTTATGGCACACTTGAGGTTCGTTATTCATATTGCTAAAGGATACACTGGTTATGGATTACCCCTTAATGATTTAATTCAGGAAGGTAATGTAGGTTTAATGAAAGCTGTTAAGCGCTTTGATCCCGAATATGATGTTCGGTTAGTTTCATTTGCTGTTCACTGGATTCGTGCAGAAATTCACGAGTTTGTTTTAAAAAATTGGCGTATTGTGAAAGTTGCTACTACAAAAGCGCAACGTAAACTTTTCTTTAATTTGCGTAAGAATAAAAAATCATTATCTTGGTTAACTGACGCCGAAACTAAGGCCATTGCTAAAGACTTGGGTGTTAAGCCACAAGAAGTTTCAGAAATGGAAAAACGTTTGCATTCAAAAGATGCAATTTTTGACCCTGCACCCGATCAAGATGATGAGCAAAATTTCACACCAGCGGTATATCTACCAAGTCCAGAATCAGATCCAGCCGTGCAAGTTGAAGCTTTTGACTGGAATGAAAATGCAGTTAAACGAATGAAATCTGCTATGAAGTTACTTGACGATCGTAGTCGTAGAATTCTTGAAGAACGTTGGCTTACTGAAAATAAAATGACATTGCATGAGCTTGCTGCAGAGTATCAAGTTTCCGCAGAAAGGATTCGTCAACTAGAAGCTAACGCCATAAAAAAACTTAGCAATGCTATGGCCATATAAATTGGTTAAATTTTTAATCCAAAATAACAATCAACTTATAAATTTAAGTATAAAATCGCTTATGTTTGTTGCACTTGCTGCAGCCATTGATACAACAATGAAAAAACCAAATAAAGTTAAGTAAGTAGGGTGTTTGTAATCACCAACAATATCTTTTCTTCTTGTTGCAAGTAGCATCATACCCAATACGATTGGCAAAATAATACTGTTCACCAAACCTGCCAGAATCAAAAGCAGGATAGGCATATCTAACATAACGGTACCTAGTGATGTTAGAATTATGAAGCCTACGCAACATAGCTCTTCATTACGGCCTACTATTGGAAAAAGTGTTTTAATTAATGATATCGCCATATATGAATTTCCAACGACAGAAGTAATTGATGCTACAAACAATACGAGGCCAAAAATAAAGTACCCAAAAGTGCCAGCTCCTTGGCGAAAGGCATCTGCTGCAGGGTTTGAGGTATCCAACGTCGCGCCAGCTGAAATCACACCAAATACTGCAAGAAATAATAAGATACGAATGATAACAGTAATAGAAATGCCGGCCCACGCTGTATAATTTATAAGTAAAATATTACTTTTACCATTTAAGCTAGTATCAATTAATCTTTGTGCGCCAGTATAATAACCGCCTACAGCACCGCCTACGATAGTCAATGTTGGCAACAATAAGCTTTTATAATCACTAGGCAAAATAGCTGCTTTAACTACTTGTGATAGTGGAGGTAAATTTTTAACTGCTACATATGCAATCAAAACAATCAAAAATAAACCGAGATATCTTGCCATTTGATCAATACGTTTTGATGCATTGTGTATCACAAATAATATCGAGCCTACTAAACCAGTGAATAACGCTCCCCAGCTAGTATCTATACCAGTAAGAACATTGATTCCTAATGCAGCACCACTAACATTACCGAAATTAAATGAAACTGCACCGAAAGCAAGAAGAATACCGACCAAGTAGCCCATACCTGGTGCAACTCGGTTTGCAATATCCTGGATTCGCAAACCAGACACTCCAGTAATACGCCATAAATTCATCACAATTCCAAATGTAATAAACATTGAGATAAAGACGGGAAATGCCATATCAATTTTGTAGATATTCGTAAAGACTGCAGTTTGTGTTAAAAAACCGGGACCTACTGATGTGGTTGCCATTAAAAAAGCGATACTAAAAATTGCTTTGTTTAATTTATACATACTGGATAGTTGAGATCTAAAGAAAAATTATAAAATTTCAAAATTATATTGCCTTTTAGCTATTACTTTTAGGATACTTCCATGGAGTTCTGTATTTAGGTGTCATTAATTTATTTGCTTGCTTGTTAGATTCAAAACGCCATAGCTTGTTGTCCCAAGAAAGATTAGCACTTGTTTTTAATGCAACATTACCCATGTGTGCATTGATTGCCGCTAAGCTTCCAGTGTAAATATCACATGCTAATTCTTCATTAAGTCTAATTGCATTTATGAAATTTGATGTATGTTGATTTAATCCAGATTCACCTTTTCTTGCAAATTGCTGATTTACAGCTTTAACTTTAGATTTTAAAGAATCATTTTCTTTATGAATCTCAGGCAGTACTTCCCATTTTTCTCTATCAACAACGAGAGTTCCATTATTTCCTATAAAAGCAACGCCATGACTACGCTGAAATGGGCCTAAACCAATTCCGTTAGCGTGCTCCCAGGTCATTGTAAAATCCTTAAATTCAAAAATAGCTTGCTGAGTATCAGGAGTTTCCATCGCACTATTAGGGTAAGCAAAATTACCACCTGATGATACAATGTTGCATGGTGTTTGTGCCTTCATACCCCATAGACCAACATCTAATAAATGAACCCCCCAATCAGTCATTAAACCGCCTGCATAATCCCAAAACCAACGGAAGGTGAAATGAAATCGGTTATTATTAAAAGGCCTTTTTGGAGCAGGTCCAAGCCATTTATCGTAATCTACTCCAGTTGGGACTGGAGTATCTGGTTTAATCGGAATACTCTTAAGCCAGTCCATATAAGCCCAGGCTTTGACTGTTCTAATTTTTCCCAGAATTCCAGAATGGACATACTCTATGGCATCAATCCAATGCTGCCCGCTTCGCTGCCACTGACCAACCTGAACTACTTTTTCATAATAATTCGCAGCTTCTAGCATCCATTTTGCTTCCATAATAGAATTCGATATTGGTTTTTCTAAGTAAACATGTTTGCCTGCTGAAACTGCGTCTATCATTTGCAGACAATGCCAATGATCAGGAGTTGCGATGATGACTGCATCAATATCTTGATTATCTAACAATCTTCTATAATCTGTATAAATAGATGGAATATTTCCAAAATCATTTGAAATCTCTGATTTTCTTCGAGCTAATACGGATTCATCTATATCACATAAAGCTGCGCATCTTACGTTTGATTTAAGTAGCATACTTCTTAAATTATTGTTGCCCATGCCATTGCACCCAATGACGCCAATATTTATAGTTTCATTTGCAGACGTGTTTTTTGCATTAATCTTGGTAACTGGTGCTAATCCACCTAACGCATAAAAAGCCGTTCCGGCTTTTAAAAAATTTCTTCTTTTCATTCTGCTGCCCCTCTTCTTAAATGTAATCATTAAGTCGATACATGTAAAATAGCGAATGTAATATTTTTGTTCAAAGCATATGAGCTAATTTGCAACTATTGTATCTAACAAGAAAATTTTATTTCAGAATATGAACATCCCATACAAATCTATAATTACATTATTGTGTCATAAGAAGAATGACTATTTTTTTTAAAATGTTAATTTGCCAAATGAGTAGACATCAATGAAAGTTACAAATGATTGGCTTAAAGAATATGAAAAATCCCTTTTATTGGATTGCTATCCAATGGTTTTTGGAGTAACTCTAAATATGATAATAATAGGCATTACTGGATTATTATGGTCATTGCCTTTACCTGAGGAGTTTAGATATATTTCACCGCTTCTTAATTGGGGAAGCGCATTCTTAATGGTTACCGCTATTTATTACTTTATAATTTCAATATCATTAGCCGTAGGTTTAGTTCCTTTTCTTTTAATTCTTTCAGCTTTTCATGTGGCCATGGTAAATGCTAACCTTCCTATGTTTAAAATCTCTATAAGCCTAATTATTTGGGGAGCTTTTATTCTTGCAATCTATAGAAAAGGCTCCATATCGGCTGTTGTGAAAGATTTTCAATTAGTAATGATTGGGCCCGCCTGGCTTCTATCCATTTTGTACAAACGCTATGAAATATCAATCTAGTGATATAGCATCAGTCTAGTTAATCAGATTTGGACTTTAGGGAAAAACTGTGAGCAATAAACTAAACCCCATAGATCTTTATAATATTCGTTCTGAACTTACCGAGGATGAGGTAATGGTTCAGGATAGTGTCGGAAGATATGTTGATGAAAAAGTCATACCCATTATTTCTGATGCTTTTGAAAAACATGAATTTCCACGTCATTTAATTGGTGACTTAGCAAACCTCGGTCTGCTTGGTAGTTCAATAAATGGCTATGACTGTGCAGGACTTAATAGTGTTAGTTATGGTTTGATTTGCCAGGAGCTTGAACGCGGTGATAGCGGTTTACGAAGCTTTGTTTCTGTGCAAAGCAGCCTTGTAATGTTTCCAATTAATGTTTACGGGTCTGAAGAGCAGAAAGAAAGATGGTTACCTTTGTTGGCTCGCGGTGAAGCAGTAGGTTGTTTTGGATTAACAGAACCACACGGAGGATCAGATCCGGGTAATATGAAGACTCACGCTAAGCGTGATGGTGATGATTGGATACTAAATGGATCTAAGATATGGATTACTAATGCCACAATTGCAGATATCGCGATTGTTTGGGCAAATACTGATGAGGGTATAAAAGGCTTTATAGTTGAAAAAGATATGCCTGGTTTTGAAGCGCATGAGATAGAAAATAAATTCTCGTTACGAGCATCTATAACCGGAACATTATTTTTTAATAATGTAAGAGTTCCTAATAAAAATATCTTACCTGGCATCACAGGTTTAAAGGGCCCACTTAGTTGTCTTACACAAGCACGTTATGGAATTTGCTGGGGTGTCATCGGTGCAGCTCAAGCATGTTTAAGTGAAGCGCTTAGATATACCAAAGATCGCATATTATTTGATCGACCAATTGCTAATACACAAACTATTCAAATTCGTATGGCAGAAATGAGTCGTCAAATTACAGTTGCACAATTAATCTCACTTCGACTTGGTAGAATTAAAGACAAGAATGAATTAAATCCAACACAAGTATCTTTAGCAAAATGGAATAATTGTCGAGCAGCAATTAATATAGCGCGAGATGCACGCGATATTCTTGGTGGGGCAGGTATTAGTGCTGAATATGTTCCAATTAGACATATGCTAAATCTGGAAAGTGTTATAACTTATGAAGGAACAGAAACAGTTCATCAGCTTATAGTTGGGAAAGAACTTACTGGAATAAATGCATTTTAATTACACAGAGCTCTTTTTTTAGGATCCACTTATCCATCATTATTATTGAGTAATGGGAGTTTAAACTGGCAAAACGCATAGCAATAATTGAGGATGAGATTTCTATAAGAGAAAATTATTCTGCTGCATTTCGTCGTGAAGGTTATTCAGTAGAAGAATTTGAAACGAAAGAAACAGCTTTAAATACTTTTGAGAACCAATTACCAGATCTTATTGTAATAGATATTAATCTTAAAGATGACATTGAAGGCGGTTTTGAACTATGTCGTAAATTACGTGCACGCTCTTCTGACTTACCTATAATTTTTTTGACAGCAAGAGACAGTGAACTTGATGCAATTTCAGGATTACGTCTAGGCGCAGATGATTACCTTACAAAAGATATCAGTTTACCGCATCTAATGGCTCGCATAGCTGCATTGTTCAGACGATTGGAAGCAATGCAAAAACCTAAGGAAATTGAAAATCAAATATCACAGGGTGACTTATTAATTGACATTGAGCGAATGACTGTTCACTGGAAAGATAAAAATGTCAATCTATCGTTAACTGAATTCTGGTTAGTATATGCTATGGCTCGCTATCCTGGTCATGTTAAGAATCGACAACAACTTATGGACGCGGCGCAAGCAGTCCTTGATGATAATACAATTACATCACACATAAAGCGCTTAAGAAAAAAATTTCTCTCAATTGATTGTAATTTCGAGGCTATCGAAACAGTTTACGGTATGGGCTATCGCTGGCTTAGTAATTAAAGAATGACTCTTAAACGTCAACTTCTTTTTGTCAGTTTATTGGCACTTTTGTTGCCATGGGCTGGATGTGAATTTATTAGAGAAACAGAATCAGCTTTACGTTTAGGCCAACAAAAGATGCTAGCTGGCACAGCTCGAGCGTTTGCAATCACAATGGCAAATTTTGCTGAAGATTATCCGTCAGGTTTATTAGAGGAGGTGGCGAACGAACAGCTTTTCATCCATTCACTTAGAAGTAAACCACAAATTGATGGCTACAGAGATGACTGGATGTTGAGTCCTGATACTCAAAAAATTATTCGAGGAAGTGATGGAATCATTAAGATTACTTTCGCTACCTATGACAATATGGTTTATTTATATGTTGATGTAACTGATCGGAATATCGTTTTTACATCCCTTGAAAATTTATCTCAAGGCAAAAATACAAATTTTGCCGATCATATTATTCTTGTAAGTGATAATTCATCAATGCCAGAAGAACAATACATGTTTTTAGCTGAAGCACCAGGGTCAATTATTACTTATAGAAAAGAAAATAATGATCTCATACAGGTGCCCTCTATATCAGCGCATTGGCAAGATGTTCCTGGTGGATATCGTCTTGAAGCTCAAATTCCCTCTGATCTACTTGGAAGTAACCTTGGTTTATATGTTTATAATACATTTAATAAATCGCACCCTCCTACTCGGAGCAGTAATTTTTCTGGGAAAAGACCAAGACAAGCAATTTTTCCATCTGATAAATTAAATTCTGTAATAGGAGGTCTTGTTCAACCGGGGATGCGTATTTTTTTAACTGATTCAGCTGGATGGCGCTTATCAGTTTCTGGGGAATTATCTGATGCAACAACTCAATATTTACCTGATAAAGGATGGTCTAATAAAATTTATGATTTATTAGTTGAGAGCGGTACAGACGCTAACTCTGCAGAACCCCATCCTAGTGGTAGAGAATTGCAGCCATATGTTAGTGCTGCTTTAGATGGAAGAGAAACGGCAGATTGGTTTAGAAGCCAGTTAAGCGGACGAGCAATAGTTGCAGTTGCTTCCCCTATTGTAAGTAATGGAGAAGTTCTTGGTGCATTAATTTTACAAAATGGTACAGATGCAATATTGAGTACAACAAATGCTGGCCTTTCGCGCTTGATTAATCTCACTTTGATAACAACTTTATTAGTCGCTGGGGGTCTAATAGCATACGCAACTTGGCTTTCAAGGCGAGTTAGATATCTTTCAATTGCTGCTGAAAAAGCCCTGGAAAATAAAACATTACATATAGCATTACCAAGCGCGCTAGCAAAAGATGAAATAGGTGATTTATCGCGTAGTTTTTCCAATGTTCTTCGGCGACTTGGTGAATATAATAATTATTTAAGAACATTAGCATCAAAATTATCACATGAATTACGCACACCTTTAGCAATAGTTACATCTTCTCTTGAGAATCTTGAACAGGAAAATTTAGATTTTACTTCAACAAAATATACCAATCGTGCAAAAGAAGGCGCAAATCGTCTAAGGCAAATACTTAGCGCTATGAGTGAAGCAAGTCGCGTCGAAGAAGTTATGAAGGATGTGGAACCAAAGATTTTTAATTTTAAAAAAGTTCTTCAATCAACTGTTTTCGCTTATCAAGACATTTACGCTGAAAGAAAGATTACTTTTCGAACAAACTTGTCGAATGCACTGGTTTCTGGTTCGCCAGAATTATTGATTCAGATGCTTGATAAACTTGTTGATAATGCAGTTGATTTTAGTTCCATTAATGATTTGATTGAAATATGCCTTATAAAAAAAAGTAAAAAGTTATCTCTTACAATTACAAATCCAGGGCCTAAGCTTCCTAAAAGCATGCGGATGAAATTATTTGATTCAATGGTTTCACTTCGTGAAAGTGAAAGTTCAAGACATTTAGGTTTGGGTTTGTACATTGCAAGACTGATTGCTGAAGGACACGGTGGAACTATTCATGCAGAAAATATTTTTGGAGGTGTAAAATTTGAAGTGCTCTTACCTTTGCAAGTAACCAAATAAGTAAAAACTTTCTAGAGATTGTTTGTTAGAAAAATTTTCTTTAATGTGTTATAGTTTCTCATGAAACTTTAAGTGACATCCACTGATGTCTTGTTTATAATTCTGTCCCTTTTCCTTTAACCGAAAGGCTTACATGCTAATTAAGTATTTACGAATTATCGTAAATTATAAGAAATAAAATAATTTTACGATAATTCGTAATTTTATAATCACTTTCTTAATTTTAAAAGAAAATATATTAATTTTATGGGCCCTAGCTTGCTAGTGGCTCATTTCAGTTAGTTTTCAAATTTAACTATAAAATTCAAATCGGAACATATTGAATGAAAAAATTTAACGGCCATGAAAAAAAAGGTCTTTATGATCCAGCTAATGAACATGATGCATGTGGTGTTGGTTTTGTAGTAGACATGAAAGGTCGTAAGTCACACCAAACTGTCGTTGACGCTTTAACAATACTTAAAAACTTACTTCATCGTGGTGCGTGTGGATGTGAAGAAAATACTGGTGATGGTGTTGGACTTTTAATTCAAAAACCGCATAAATTTTTTCTACGGGAATGTAAAAAATTAAATATACACCTTCCAAAACATGATTATTACGGCGCAGGGTTAATTTTTTTACCGACGAATGTTAGTCAAGCAGATCAATGTAAAAATATTTTGTCTAAAATTGTCACAGAAGAAGGTCAAACGCTCTTGGGTTGGCGTGATATTCCAACTGATGATTCTATGCTTGGGCCAAGTGCTGCATCTGGTAAACCAGACTTTAAACAAATTTTTATTGGGCGTGGCAAGCAGATAAAAGATGCGTCTGCTTTTGAACGCAAGCTCTACGTAATACGTAAAAGAGCTGAAAATGAAATTTGGAATTCTGATATGTCTGAAAAAGATATGTTTTATGTTCCATCGTTATCCTATAGAACTTTCGTCTATAAAGGTATGCTAACTGGTACACAAATAGAGCCAATGTTTCCAGACATAACAGATACTGATGTTGAATCAGCGTTGGCTCTTGTTCATCAGCGTTTCTCAACTAACACATTTCCTGCTTGGCGACTTGCGCATCCCTTCAGATATGTAGCTCATAACGGTGAGATTAATACGGCAAGAGGAAATGCAAATTGGATGAGTGCAAGAGAAGCGCTATGTAAGTCTGACTTATTTGGTGAAGATCTAGAAAAATTATTTCCAATTGTTATTGAGGGTGGCAGTGATTCTGCAACTTTCGATAATGTTATGGAATTTCTGCATATGGCAGGAAGGCCATTGCCGCATGCAGTGCTAATGATGATACCTGAAGCTTGGTCAGGAAATGAATTTATGGAGCCAGAACGTCGTGCATTTTATGAATATCATGCATGCCTAATGGAGCCTTGGGATGGACCTGCATCCGTTGCTTTTACTGATGGCGAAGTAATGGGAGCCGTCTTGGACCGAAACGGATTACGACCATCTCGTTATTATGTAACTCATGATGATCGAGTCATTATGGCTTCTGAAGTAGGTGTATTAGAAATTCCATCTGAAAATATCAGACAGAAAGGACGTTTGCAGCCAGGAAGGATTTTTATGGTTGATACGAGAGAAGGCCGTATCATTGGTGATTCTGAACTCAAAGAAGCTTTTGCCAAAGAACAGCCATATGGTGATTGGCTCAAGTCGAACTTAATGCCTATCAAGAATCTGCCTAAATCCAAAAATATTCAGGCTGAAGATCCTAATACTCTTCTCCAAAGACAACAAGTGTTTGGATATACCCATGAAGATTTAACTATGCTGATGGCACCTATGGTTAAAAATGCGCTGGAACCAACTGGATCGATGGGAACAGATGCTGCACTAGCAGTGCTATCTAATAGATCACGACTTCTTTTTGATTATTTTAAACAACTATTTGCTCAAGTCACTAATCCTCCTTTAGATAGCATTCGTGAGGAAATGGTAACTCAAGTAAGTTCAACAATAGGGCCAGAACATAACCCTCTAAAACCTGGGCCAGAGCATTGTAGGCAATTGAAACTGGATTCACCTGTAATTACGAATGAAGAACTAGCTCAAATTCGTGATGCCGATCTACCTGATTTCAAAACAAAAACTATATCAATAGTTTATAAAGTTAAAGAAAGTACAAAAGGGCTAGAGGAAGCCCTGGAAAAAGTATGCAGGGAAGCCGATGAGGCAATAGCTAAGGGATATTCATACCTACTTTTGTCAGATAGAAAAATTGACAAAGATCATGCACCAATTCCAATTCTATTGGCTTGCTCTGGAGTTCATCATCATCTGATAAAAAATGGTTCAAGAGCTAACGTTGGAATTATCTTAGAATCAGGTGAGCCCCGTGAAGTACATCATTTCGCCACTCTAATTGGTTATGGTGCAGGCTGTATAAATCCTTATTTGGCATTTGAATCTTTGGGTAACTTAATAAACAAAGGTCATATCCCAAAAATGCCGCATAAAGAAGCATTAATAAATTTCATTAAAGCCGTAAACAAAGGCATGACAAAAACAATGGCAAAAATGGGCATATCTGCTGTCCAATCTTATCGCGGTGCCCAAATTTTTGAAGCTATTGGTTTAAATCAGGAATTCATTGATAAATACTTTACTTCAACAGCCTCAAGAATTGGAGGAATAGGTCTTGAAGGGATTGCTGATGAAATCAATTTACGTCATCTAAATGCCTTTCCAAAGCGTCCAACTAAACGTCCTGACTTAGAGTGGGGCGGTGAGTATCAATGGAGGCGAGATGGTGAATATCACCTCTTTAACCCTACAACTGTATTTAAATTACAGCATGCAACTCGTTCAGGTCAGTATAAAATATTTAAAGAATATACATCTCTTGTCGATAAGCAAAATGAAAATCTAGCGACTCTGCGTGGATTATTTGAGTTCCAAAATATCAGGCAGCCAGTCTCTATAGACGAGGTTGAGCCAATTGAAAATATATTATCGCGCTTCTCAACTGGAGCTATGTCGCTAGGCTCCATCAGTCAGGAAGCTCATGAAACATTAGCAATTGCTATGAATCGCTTAGGTGGAAAATCAAACACTGGTGAAGGTGGTGAAGATTCAGAGAGGTATACACCAGATGCAAATGGTGATTCTAGAAGAAGCTCAATCAAACAAATTGCTTCCGGTCGTTTTGGTGTTACAAGTGAATATCTTGCTAATGCAGATGACCTGCAAATTAAAATGGCACAGGGCGCTAAACCAGGTGAAGGTGGTCAATTACCTGGTTCAAAAGTTTATCCTTGGATTGCAAAAGTTCGTAATTCAACTGCAGGTGTTGGTTTAATTTCTCCACCACCACATCATGATATTTATTCTATCGAAGATATAGCTCAACTGATCCATGATTTAAAAAATGCAAATCCAGAAGCACGTGTGCATGTCAAACTCGTTGCTGAGGTTGGAGTCGGTACAGTTGCAGCTGGTGTTGCAAAGGCACACTCAGATGTTGTTTTAATTTCTGGCTACGATGGTGGCACTGGTGCTTCACCAATAAGTTCTCTAAAACATGCAGGTTTACCATGGGAATTAGGACTTGCGGAAACACAACAAGTACTTGTTCAAAATGGATTACGTGATCGAATAGTTGTTCAAGCAGATGGCCAATTAAAAACTGGGCGTGATGTTGTTATTGCAGCCCTTTTGGGAGCAGAAGAGTTTGGTTTTTCAACAGCGCCCTTAGTTGTAATGGGATGTATTATGATGCGTGTTTGTCACTTAAATACCTGTCCTGTAGGTGTCGCAACTCAAAATCCTGAACTTAGAAAAAAGTTTACTGGTAGCCCAAAATTTGTTGAAAACTTTTTTAAATATATTGCTCAAGAAGTAAGAGAATTGATGGCGGAATTAGGATTCCGAACGGTTAATGAGATGATAGGACAAGTTGATTACCTCAAAACAAAAAAAGCAATTGATCATTGGAAAGCTTCGGGCTTAGATTTTACTGACGTTCTTTACAAACCAGACGTTCGTCCAGGCGATGAAGTTTATTGTGTCAATCAACAAGATCATGGCCTAGAGGAATCACTTGATGTAACGACAATTGTACCTTTATGCAAAGAGGCCATTGAAAATAAAAAGTCAATAAATATTAATCTTCCTGTACTAAATACCAATAGAACAGTTGGAACGATTCTTGGATATAACATCTCAAAGCGGTACGGAGCGGAAGGTTTACCAGAAGATACAATTAATATTCATTTTAATGGTTCTGCAGGAATGAGTTTTGGTGCCTTTATACCAAAAGGGGTAACTCTTACTCTTGAAGGTGATGCAAATGATTATCTCGGCAAAGGATTATCAGGAGGAAAAATTATAGTTTATCCTCCGAAAAATTCCACATTTGTTGCTGAGGAAAACATTTTAGTTGGAAATGTTCTTTTGTATGGTGCAGTAACTGGTGAAGCTTATTTCAGAGGAATAGCTGGTGAGCGCTTTTGTGTTCGGAATAGTGGAGTCAGCACTGTAGTAGAAGGAGTTGGCGATCACGCGTGTGAATACATGACTGGAGGGCGTGTAGTTGTCATTGGAGAGACGGGTCGTAATTTTGCTGCCGGCATGTCAGGTGGTATTGCTTATGTTCTAGATGAGGAAGCAAATTTTTCTGATCGATGTAATATAGAAATGGTCGATCTTGATCAACTTGAAGAAGATGAAGATCTAGAAACTGTTAAAACTTTATTAATAAAACATATGAAATATACACAAAGTGATGTTGCAAAAAGAATTTTAAATGATTGGCCAACATATCAAAGAAACTTCGTAAAAGTGATGCCAAAAGATTACAAACGAGTTCTTGCAGCTATAAAAAAAGCAAAACTAGAAAATGCCTCAGTAGACGATGCAATAATGGAGGCAGCTCATGGGTAAACCAACAGGCTTCATAGAGTTTAAAAGAGAGCAACAACCGTACAGGCCTGTAGAGCAAAGGCTTAAAGACTGGAACCAAGTTATGAAACCTTGGCCAGTAAAACCCCTTAAAACTCAAGCTTCACGTTGTATGGATTGTGGAATTCCATTCTGTCACCAAGGCTGTCCGCTTGGCAATTTAATTCCCGATTGGAACGATCTTGTTTATCGTGATCAGTGGATGGAGGCGATTGAACGTTTGCATGCTACTAATAATTTTCCTGAATTCACAGGTACTCTTTGTCCAGCACCTTGTGAAGGCTCTTGTGTCTTAGGGATTAATGATGATCCAGTTTCAATCAAAGCTGTAGAGTTATCAATAATTGATAAAGCTTGGGAAAATGGGTGGATTAGACCTGAGCAAGCAGAAGTTCTTACGGGCAAAAAAATTGCAATTGTTGGTTCAGGGCCTGCCGGATTAGCTGCGGCACAGCAACTCGCTCGAGCAGGTCATGAGGTTACTGTGTTTGAGAGAGATGATCGTGTAGGTGGGCTTCTACGATATGGTATCCCAGAATTTAAGATGGAAAATAAACAGATCGATCGAAGATTAAATCAAATGGAAGCAGAAGGTGTTATTTTCAAAACCAATAGTCATGTTGGTAAAGATTTATCTATTGAAACTTTAAAAAATGATTTTGATGCATTAATACTCACTGGAGGAGCCTGTGATGCAAGAGACTTGAAAACATCAGGTCGTGAATTAAAAGGTATCCATCAAGCGATGGATTTCTTGCCAATGCAAAATAAACTTTGCGAAGGTGATGAAAAGAATGATGATTTTATAAGTGCAAAAAATAAGCATGTCATAATAATAGGCGGGGGTGATACAGGAGCTGATTGTTTAGGAACATCTAATAGACAAGGCTGCAAGTCAGTACATCAACTAGAAATTATGCCAAAGCCACCACAAAGTAGAAGTGAAGATAACCCCTGGCCTGAGTGGCCAAGAATTTTTAGAACTGCTTCTGCACATGAAGAAGGTGTTGAGAGAGTTTATTCCGTAAATACAAAGCGCTTTGTCGGTGATGATAAAGGCAATGTAAAAGCCCTTCAGGTAGTTGATGTAGAAATGAAAAACAATAATGGTCAGATTAGTTTTGAAGAAATCAAAGGAAGCGAAAAAGAACTTCCTTGTGATCTAGCTTTATTAGCTATGGGATTCTTAGGTCCAGAAAAACCAGGCATGATTGAGCAGTTAGGGTTAGAGCTTGATAGCCGTGGCAATGTTGCAACTGATACAACTACATGGATGACAAGTGTTGATGGTGTTTTTGCTGCTGGAGATATGAGACGTGGACAAAGTTTAATCGTTTGGGCAATTGCAGAAGGACGTAGCGTTGCTTCTGCAGTTGATAAACATCTAATGGGCTACACTGATTTACCAAAGCCAGTCTAATTTAAATAATATATTTATTAATTAAAAAAGTAATTAATAATTATTTTTTTTAGATACAGCAAGATATCGCCAAGTAAGTAAGATGGCGCCTAAAGTCAAAGCCAATACAAGTGCCGCCCATATATATTTAGGGGGCGCCTTGTATGTTACCGCTGCCAAATAAGCCAATGGAAAACCTATAACCCAAAAAGCAAAAATATTTATTGCCATTGGCATTGCTGTGTCTTTGTAACCACGCAACGCTCCAGCAGCTCCAATTTGAATCCCATCGGCAATTTGAAATATAGCTGCCATTAAAAGCAAACCAGCGGCTATGCCCATTACATCAACATCATCAGTATAAAGATCAACAATAGAATCTCTAAATATAAATAAAAAAATTGCTGAAATAACCATAAAACAGGTACAAAACAATATCCCTAGCCAACCGCTATATTGAGCTTCACGCAATTTACCTGCGCCAATTAATTGGCCCACTAATACGGTAGTTGCACCACTTAAAGATAGTGGGATCATAAAAGTTGTTGATGCAAAATTAATAGCTATTTGGTGGGCAGCAGCAATATCTGTACCGCGAGTTCCCATCAGAATGGTGATAGCAGAAAAGAGACCAGCCTCAGCAGTTATGGTAATTGCAATTGGAACACCTAGAAAAATAATTTCTCTAAATACATCAAATCTTAGTGGCGCAGCTCGTGAAAAAAGGTCAAATTGTTGATAATATTTATTTCTAACTACAAACCAGATTAGAAAAAACATAATAATCCACATTGTAATAGCACTTGCATAGCCGCAACCAACTGCTCCTAGTGCTGGAAAACCAAAGTGGCCAAACATCAGGACATAGTTAAGAAAAACATTACAGATCAATGAAAATAATGATGTGTAAATTATTGGTCGTAAATAACCAATTCCTTCGGTCATAAAGCGTAGTGCTAAAAAAACAAAGATTGCTGGGGCGCCAAATGTAACAGCATTAACATAACCAACAGTCATTTCACGAAATTCGGGATCAATGCCAAAATATTCTAATAAAGGTGCAGCGGCAAATTGTCCTAACAATAATATTGGAATACTTAAAATTACACCCAAATAAATCCCCTGCCGCATATAACGACCGATGAGAGCATAATTTCCTGCACCAAAATGCCTTGCTACTATGGGCGATAACGCCATTAATACACCAAGACAAAATAAAAACCCAACAAACCAAAAACTACTTCCAACAGCTACTGCAGCCAATTCTCTAGCGCCAATACTTCCTGCCATAACAGCATCTGCAAAAGCAATTCCAGCTATTGATAGATTATTTACTATCAATGGTCCGCCAATAAGTAATAAAGTCTTTATTTGTGTTTTGTATTCTTTAAGACTAATTATATTCATTAGTGTATGTTAACTTACGATTTAGCTTTTGAGTGCTATTTAATTTAAAAATTTAGTGATAAACCATTAGGGAGAAAAAATATGCTGCACAATCAACAATCGAAACGAGTCGCAGTAATAGGTGGTATACGAACTCCTTTTTGTAGATCCCATTCGGCTTACAAAAAATGTACAAATAAAGATCTGATGTCTGCTGCACTTAAAGGTTTAGTGGAAAAGTATGACCTTAGAAATGAAGCCCTTGGAGAAGTTGCTCTAGGTGCTCTAATAAAGCATTCAAATGATTGGAATCTCGCTAGAGAGAGTGTTATTGAGTGTGGCTTATCTATGAGAACTCCAGCATTTGATTTACAGCGTGCGTGTGGAACAAGTCTTGAAGCAGCTATATTAATAGCAAATAAAATTTCACTAGGTCAAATTGATTCTGGCATAGCAGGTGGTACAGACAGCATTAGTGATACACCAGTGGTTTACCCAGCGGAATATCGTAATCTCCTAATGGAGATTCATTGTGCAAGATCGCCTATAGATCGTATTAAGTCAGTTTTAAAGATTCGGCCAAAACATTTTAAACCACAATTTCCGGGTGTTTCAGAGCCTCAAACCGGACTATCCATGGGTGAAAGCACAGAATTAATGGCAAAGACTTGGAACATTGATCGCAAAAACCAGGATCAACTAGCATTTAATAGCCATTGCAAGGCGGCGGCGGCTTATGAGGCAGGTTGGTTTAATGATTTAGTGGTCCCTTTTAACGGAGTAGAAAAAGATAATAATATTCGTAGTGATACAACACTAGATAAGCTTTCCATGCTCAAACCTGTTTTTGATAAAAGTAACAATGGGACCATGACTGCTGGAAATAGCACACCCCTGACTGATGGTGCCGCAGCGGTTCTTTTAGCATCAGAGGAATGGGCTAAAGAGAAAAAATTACCAATAATGGCATATCTAACATTCGTCCAAGCTAGTGCAGTTAATTTTGTTGATGATGAAGGTCTGTTAATGGCGCCAGCTTATGCAGTTTCAGATATGCTAAAGAAAGCAAATCTAAAACTTCAAGATTTTGATTTTTACGAGATACATGAAGCTTTTGCCGCACAAACATTAGCAACACTAGAATCATGGAAATCTGAAGATTTTTGTCGCAGCAAGCTTGAAAGAAATGAGCCTATGGGATCTATTGATTTTAATAGACTCAACATTAAAGGTGGGAGTATTGCAATTGGTCATCCATTTGCGGCAACTGGTGCCAGAATTGTAGCAACAATGGCCAAACTACTTAATGAAAAAGGTTCGGGTCGAGGTCTAATTTCAGTTTGTACAGCAGGAGGAATGGGGGTTACAGCTATTATGGAAACTGAAAAATAATTTTACCTTCTAGATTCTAAGCTTATTGCTTTGAAAGATAGTTTTTCATATGAAAATTTGCGTTCTTTAATTAAAAAATTAAACTTTTTCTTCCAATCAAGATGGATTCCAAGATCTCTACCTGATGGTGGTTTAATTTCAATTATCACATCATAAAGATCATCAGTTTTTCCAGGTAACTTTATATTTTGTGCATAATGAAAATTATCTGTAATGTTTAAATGAGGAGTAAGTTTTACTTTAAGAAGATTTCCATTTAAATTTTTTATTGTTGCAATTACATCCAAATAAGGAATAAATCCACCATCAGGCGATCCTTTGGGACTATCTTTAGACCAATTAATTAACATTTCTATATGTATATCAGTTTTATTTTCTTCGAGAAATTTATTTTGTGGAAAAATCTTATCTCTAGGGGCTGCTTCAAAAATGACTTTTATTCCATTATCTAATTGCTCCTCGCCAAAAATCATTTCAGCAGCATGGATAGATGCAGGAAGAGAAATTGTTAATATCAATGCTTTTAAAAAATAAAACATTAGTTAATCTCCGTTTATTTATAAAATATCTCAACAGGATTTTAGAGTATTTTATTTAAAAGATTTATTGCGGGCTTTAAATATGTTGGACCAAAAAGATTTAGATGATTAAGCACATGATAGAGTTGATAAATTTTAAGTCTTTTCTGGTGCCCTTGACGCAATGGCCAGCAAGACTCATAAGCTTCGTAAAAATTTTTTCCAAAACCTCCAAACAGCATTGTCATTGCTAAGTCAGTCTCTCTATCACCAAAATAAACTGCAGGGTCAAATACTATGGGACTCTCCATATAGCTACCCCAATTTCCAGCCCAAAGGTCTCCATGAAGCAATGATGGCTCGATCTTACTGGAATCAAAATACAAAGGTAATTGTTCTATGAGAATAGCTCCAAGCTGCTGCAACTTTCCTGAAAATCCATTGTCATAAGCTAGTTTCAATTGATATTGAAGACGATTTTCTCTAAAAAAATTAACCCAATCTTTCGAAGAATTATTTATTTGTGGGGTTAGCCCTATAGTGTTATCTCGAAACCAACCAAAATTTTTAGAAGTTGTTCTATGTAATTCAGCAAGTTGCTCTCCAAAAGAAGCTTCAATAATCTTATTTGGTGATTTAATATCAATCCATTCAAGTGCTAAATAATTTTCAGAATCTGTTTTTCCAAATCCGATAACTTCAGGAACTCTAACTGAATCTGTTTTAGAAATTTCCAATAAACCATCAACTTCTGCTGAAAAAATTTCATTAAAATTAACTGAACATGTCTTAATAAAGAGGTCCATGTTATTACTACGAAGTTTCCAAGTTGAGCTAGCGATCCCATTATTTTGACAAATAGGGACAGGAGTACCGCTGCAGTTTAATTGATTAAAAATGTAATCCCAGTCAGGTATTTTCATTTTTTTTAATATAGATTTTAGAAACACGTTCAGCTTGACGACGTAGGGCTGTCCCGACTCCAGTTTCGTCAAATAGTTCATTAATTTCCTTAAGCTTTGGTATGGAAGGCCTCAGAAGTTGCTCAACACTAACCATTGGTGCATCGCATGCAATACCCGTTAATTGTCTTGCAAGATATGCATCTTTTTTATGACGATAGAGTTTTTCACCAAGAGTCTTAGATCCCCTAATATTTAATTCTTGAACTCTATCTAAATTTTTATAAATGCTATTTAAATCACTAAAGTGTCTTAATAAAGATATCGCAGTTTTTTTTCCAACACCTGGTACACCCTTAATGTTATCAACAGCATCACCTGCTAAAGCGAGGAAATCTGCTATTTGTTCTGGCCACACACCAAATGAATCAATAATTTTTTCATAGCCCAATTTACCTTTTCCGGCAAAATCCCAAAAGAAATCATCTTTTTCTAACAATTGAGTGAGATCTTTATCTCGCGTCACAATAGTAGATGGTCGGCCATTTCGACGGCCATGATGAACTAATGTGCCAATTAGATCGTCGGCTTCGTATTTTGGGCTGCTATGCTCCATTAAGCCAAGAGCTCTTATAAATCGTCGACACTGTTCAAACTGCCTTATTAGCTCTGGAGGAGCAGGCTCTCTATTCGCTTTATATTGAGGATAGATTTTGGTACGAAAACAATCAGTCATGCTTTCATCAAATAACACAGCAATGTATTCTGGCGAAGTGCCTTCTAAAAAATCACCGATGAAACGGCAAAATCCATAAAATGCATTAATAGGGTTGCCATTAACATCAACCATATCGTCTGGCATTGAATAATGCGCACGAAAAACATAAACACTTGCATCAATTAAATATTGCACAAAATAACTTTATAAGACATTCCAACAAAATCAGATTTTAAAAGCTGCTGTGAAATTTCTGATGCAATTCCAGTGATCATGTTTGATCCTCATAAAATGATGTCGATTATGCTTAATCATAGAGCCTTCAAAACTTCATCTAGTGTTTCTTTAGCATCGCCGAATAACATACGGGTATTTTCTTTAAAAAAGAGTGGGTTTTGTACACCCGCATATCCAGTTGCCATGCTGCGCTTCAAAACAATTGATATCTTACCTTTCCAGCATTCGAGTACTGGCATTCCTGCAATTGGACTATCGGGGTCAGTTAATGCTGAAGGATTAACTATGTCATTAGCACCGATAATAACTGAAACATCAACCTCCGGAAAATCTTCATTTATCTCATCCATCTCATAAACAATATCATATGGTACTTTTGCTTCTGCCAATAAGACATTCATATGACCTGGCATACGACCCGCGACAGGATGAATACCAAATCGTACATTGATGTTTTTCGCTCGTAATGTCTTTGTTATTTCGTACACTGTATGTTGAGCTTGTGCTACTGCCATGCCATAACCTGGAATTATCATGACTTCTTTTGCATTAGTCAGAAGCTTACTTGCTTCAAGCATATCAATAGGATCAATCTCACCCTGATCTTCTTGACCTGTTGTTAAAGAATTTCCGCCGCTTGTTCCAAAGCCACCAGCAATTACTGCAATAAATTTTCGATTCATTGCTTTACACATTATGTAACTTAAAATTGCTCCACTTGATCCAACCAAAGCTCCCGTGACGATTAATAAATCATTTCCTAACATAAAACCTGTGGCAGAAGCTGCCCAGCCAGAGTAACTATTCAACATAGACACCACAACAGGCATATCAGCCCCACCTATAGCCATTACCATATGAATACCAATAAGCAGTGCTATCAAAGTCATCACAATCAAGGGTTCGATACCGCTACCTGCAGCAGATTGTGAAACAAATTTAAAACAAAATATTATTGTGCCAAAAAGGAGGCCTAAATTAAGAATATGTCGGCCCGGTAAGGTGAGAGGTTTTCCGCTTATGCGACCCGACAATTTTCCAAATGCAATAACTGAACCTGAAAAGGTAATAGCTCCAATAAATATACCAATGTATGTTTCGATATCATGGATAGTCAGCTCTGTTCCGGTAAAAAGTATGAGCCTATTAGGGTCCATAAAACTTGCATAACCAACTGCAACAGCTGCTGCACCAACAAGACTATGCAGAACTGCAACAAGCTCTGGCATTTGTGTCATTTGAACTCGGCGAGCAAGTATGACGCCTATACTACCCCCTATTAGTAATGCTGTTATTAATATTTCAAAATGTCGTTCTACAACACCAAGAATTGTCGCTAAAAGAGCAATGGTCATGCCAATGATGCCATACCAGTTACCACGCCGCGCAGTTTCTTGATTAGACAGGCCGCCTAATGCCAGAATAAAAAGAATTATCGCAATGATGTACGACATCGTAACTATACCTTGACTCATCATTTCAACCTCACTTACGGAACATTTCGAGCATGCGATGAGTAACTGCAAAGCCGCCCGCTATATTAATACTTGTTAAGAGTACTGTTATTGCTGCAATCCACATAATCGTCTCATTAACTGAGCTAATTTGTAATAAAGCCCCAATTACAATTATGCTTGATATTGCATTAGTCACACTCATCAAGGGCGTGTGTAATGCAGGTGAAACATTCCAAATAACCATATAACCAACAAAACAAGCTAATACAAATACTCTAAAATGAGACATAAAAGATTCTGGTAAAACTGCTCCAAGCCCGAGCAAGACAAGACCGCTTATAATCATGGCTATAATAGGACCTACGGTAGATGGTTTTTCTGCAACTACTTCTGGTACTGGATTTGTTTCAATTGCCTTAGGTGCTGCTGAAATTTTTGGAGCAGGTGGTGGAAAGGTGACTTTACCTTCTTTGCAAATTGTCGCACCTCTAACGACTTCATCATCAAAATTATTTACAATCTTTCCATCCTTATCTGGTGTCATGTCAGTTAGTAAATGACGTAAGTTAGTTGCATATAACTGACTTGACTGTGCTGCCATTCTACTTGGTAAATCTGTGTAGCCAACTATAGAAACACCATTTTTTGTCTTTATAATTTTATCAGCTTCAGTTAACTCACAATTGCCACCTTGTTCTGCTGCAAGATCAATTATGACACCACCATCTTTCATTGAATGGACCATATCAGCAAGAATTAATTTAGGTGCTGGTCGCCCTGGGATTAATGCGGTGGTGATAATGATATCAACTTCTTTAGCTTGCTCTCTAAATAGCGCCATCTCTGCATCAATAAATTCTTTACTCATTGTTTTGGCATAACCGCCCTCACCAGAACCATCTTCATCTTCTTCAAAATCTAGCATCAAAAAATCAGCATCCATGCTTTCAACTTGCTCTTTTACTTCTGGCCGAGTATCAAATGCACGAACAATTGCACCCATACTTTTGGCTGCACCAATAGCTGCAAGACCGGCAACACCCGCTCCAATAACCATGACTATAGCAGGTGGCACTCTACCAGCAGCTGTAATTTGACCAGTAAAAAAACGTCCAAAATGTTGGGCAGCTTCAACAATTGCGCGATAACCAGCAATATTTGCCATGGAACTAAGTGCATCCATTTTTTGTGCACGAGATATCCTTGGAACACTATCCATTGCGATTGCGGTTACACCGCGATCTGTTAATTCTTTCAAAAGTTCAGGATTTTGCGCAGGCCATATAAAACTAATTAAAGTTTGACCATCAGCTAATTTAATGGTTTCAGCGCCTTCTGGCGCTCTTACTTTAAGAATTATCTGAGATTTTGACCAAATATTATCTGCTGTTGTAATTTCGCAGCCAGCGGCTTTGTAGAAATTATCTGGAAAATTAGCTGTAGCGCCTGCCTGTGATTCAACTGCTACCTCATAACCAATCTTGATGAGTTGAGCAGCTACATCTGGTGTTGTTGCAACTCGTTGCTCTCCATTATGAATTTCTCTTGGAATCCCAATTTTCATAAAATTTCTCCATTTATAACTAGGAATTCTAACGGAGGAAAGCAGCAGGTACAAAGAAACTCTGAAAAATATTCATCAAGTATTAGTTTTTTGAAGCTCGCAAATATTGATTAAGCGACATACCATGTTAAAAATAATATTTGTCCTAAAGATAATAAAAGAATTGTGAGAAAAAAATCCATACTTAAAATTGCTATTAATGTTCCTCTATCGCGCGAATTTGACTACTGGGCTCCATCTTTTGGGCCCTTACCAGAAATTGGTCAACGTGTATTGGTGCCTTTTGGGAAACAGCAAAAAGTTGGTTTGATAGTAGGTTTTGCTGATCATTCCGAAATACCTAACAAAAAACTCAAACAATGTATAAAAATTCTTGATAGTGAACCAATTTTTTTTAAAGAAACCATATGGTTGATAAAATTTACAAGTAATTATTATCATCACCCTATTGGTGAAGTTGTTGCTGCAGCACTTCCAATTTTGTTGCGCCAAGGTAAATCATTTCATTCAAATATTATAAAATATTCTACAAATCAAGAAAGCCGCTCTATTGATATTCAAAGCTTAAAAAAACGCGCACCTAAACAAGCAAAATTATTAAAAATTTTACGTAATGCCGGCCAAGACGGTTTAAATAAAGATCAATTAAATGAAATTTTTCCGGGTTGGCGAAATGCAAAAGATGGTTTATTAAAAAAAGATTTAATATCTTTATTTGAATGTAGTGCCGAGAAATTAAAAGAGAAAGTAAAAATTCTAAATGAACCAGTTTTTTCTCTGAATAGATATCAAAAAAATGCTTTATCTGAATTACGTCTTAAAAATAGTTTTGATGTCTATTTATTAGATGGAGTTACAGGCAGCGGTAAAACAGAAGTTTATTTACAACGAATTAAAGATATCCTTGAACAAGGCAAGCAGGTTCTTGTTTTGGTTCCTGAAATTGGCTTGACGCCACAGCTTGTTAAAAGACTTTCTAATCGCCTCGGAATAAAGCCAGCATTACTACATTCAGGATTAAAAGATCGTATAAGACTAGATGCTTGGCGTGCAGCTCAGTCAGGGGCATCAAAACTTGTTGTTGGTACGCGCTCAGCAATTTTTACACCTATGAAAGAGCTTGGCCTAATAATAGTTGATGAAGAGCATGATCAGTCGTTTAAACAACAAGAAGGACTTCGTTACTCAGCCCGCGATCTTGCGATTGTAAGAGCTAAGAATCAAAATATTCCAATCATTTTAGGAAGCGCAACCCCATCTCTTGAGATGCTTCAACATTGTAGAAATGAAGTATATAAACATTTAATTTTACCAATACGTGCTGGTGAAGCAAAACCACCTACTTTTAATTTAATAGATATTTCTCGCTCCCCCACAGAAGATGGAATAAGCGAACCTTTATCACAAGAAATACAGAAAACTTTAGATAAACAAGAACAAGTTTTGATTTTTTTAAATCGTCGTGGCTTTGCACCTGCATTAATTTGTAAATCTTGTGGACATATTGTTTATTGTGAACGCTGTGATTCTAGATTAACAGTTCATTTAAAAAGTCAGCAGTTACGTTGCCACCATTGTGGTGACATTCGGCATTTAGTTAAAAAATGCGAAAAATGCGGTGAAGTTGTCAAACCTTTAGGTGAAGGAACCGAAAGAATTGAAGAAGCTCTCAAAAATCGTTTTCCAAAAGCAACAGTAAAACGGATTGATAGCGATACTACACAAGTAAGGGGCTCACTAGATAAAGCAATACAAAGTGCTAATTCAGGTGAAGCAGATATTTTAGTTGGAACACAAATGCTATCAAAGGGTCATCATTTTCCAACTCTTACATTGGTCGGCATAATTAATGCTGATCAAGGGCTATTCGGTACAGATTTTCGCTGTGGGGAACGCATGGCTCAATCAATTATCCAGGTTGCTGGTCGCGCTGGTCGCGCTGATAGTGTCGGGAAAGTTCTCATCCAAACCGCTTTTCCTGAAAATAAATTTTGGCATACTTTACTCAATGGTGGATATAAAAAAATATCTGAGATTGCATTAGCTGAACGAGAAAGCACTCATTGGCCGCCGTTTACTTATCTTGCTCTGATACGGTCTGCCGCTTATCAATATTCTGATTCTTTCAGTTTTTTAAATAGAATAAAAGAAAGTTTAAAAAATAATACTGACTCAAAATTAAAGGTTCTAGGCCCAGTAGAAGCTCCAATGGCTCGTAAAGCGGGTCGTTATAGAACTCAACTATTATTGCAAAGTAATGATCGTGCAACTTTGCATCATTCTTTAAGAGAAATACGATATATGATGGAAAATGATCTTGTAAGTCGAAAAACTCGCTGGTCTATTGACGTTGATCCGATTGAACTTTTTTAAGTAGACCTATACAGCTACTTATATACGAGTAGAATCTTCATTTTGCTTTAAAATTTGAGAAACAATGAAAAAAATTATTATAAAATTAATCCAAAAATCTCTTCAAAAACTTCCTGATCTATCAGAAGCGGCAACAAAGATATCAATTGAAACAACAGTTGAAAGATCGCGTAATAATCAACATGGGGATTTCGCTTGTAATATTGCAATGCAACTTGCAGGTAGCGTTCACAAAAAACCTAGGGAGATAGCAGTTGATATTATTAAAGCAATTGATAAAAATAATAAAATTCTAAAAATTGAAATTGCTGGACCGGGTTTTATAAATTTTTATTTAAGTCCACAAGCTTTCCATGAGGAGTTTGATAATATCCTTAAATATGGAAAATTATATGGTCGCCAGTCAAAAAGAAATTCCCCAAAAATTTTACTAGAATTTATATCTGCGAACCCAACAGGACCACTGCATGTGGGTCATGGACGACATGCAGCATATGGTGCTTCTGTTGGCAATTTATTAGAAGCTGCTGGCTATGAAGTTTATCGTGAATATTATGTTAATGACGCTGGAAGACAAATAGATATCCTTGGGACTAGCGTTTGGATCCGGTGGCTACAATCAATTGAATTAGAAATTCCATTTCCTACTGGGGGTTATCACGGTAAATATATAAATAATATTGCTAACGAAATTGGTACTGCCGTTTTCGTAACTCCAAAATTAAAAGATATATTAGATGGTTTGCCAAAAGATATGCCTGAGGGTAATGCAGATATATATATTGATGCATTAACGGTTAATGCAAAAAAAATATTAGGAGATGCAAACTTTGATCAGATTTGCTGCCACGCGCTCAATTCAATTCAAAATGAGATTAAAGATGATCTAAAAGAATTTGGTGTGTTATTTGATAATTGGTATTCCGAGAGAAGTTTAGCTGATACTGGACGAATTGATACCGCATTAGAAATGCTAAGAAAGAAAGGAATGTTATACAAAAAAGATGGTGCCACTTGGTTTTCAGCAACTCAGTATGGTGACGATAAAGACCGCGTTGTTATTAGAGCAAATGGTATGAAAACATACTTTGCTTCTGATATTGCTTACCACTTTGATAAACGAAGTCGTGGTTTCGATCATTTATTGAATATCCTTGGTTCTGATCATCATGGATATATAAGTCGACTACAAGCTGGTCTCGAAGCAATAGGTCATCAAGGGAGTGATTTAGAAGTAGAGCTTGTCCAATTTGTTTCTTTGTATCGCAATGGAGAAAAAATGCAAATGTCGACTCGTTCAGGTCAGTTCGATACATTGCGACAACTTCGTGCTGAAGTAGGTAATGATGCCGCTCGTTTTTATTACGTAATGCGTTCTAATGACCAACATTTAGACTTTGATCTTGATGTTGCTAAGATGCAGTCAAATGATAATCCAGTTTTTTATATTCAATATGCTCACGCCAGAATATCTAGGGTGTTTAAAAAAGCAGAAGAACTAAAAATGAATTGGCATGTTGATCAGAAAAAGAGAGGGTTATCAACATTAGTTAATGAGCATGAAAAATTACTAATGTCAGCGTTATGTCAATTTCCAGAAATTATTGAACTTGCTGCAAAAAATCGAGCTCCGCAAATATTAGTGCGTTATTTGCTTGACCTCGTAGGTTATTTTCACTCTAACTACAATGCTAATAAAGTTTTAGTTGACGACGAAGAGCTTCGTAATGCGCGTCTTACATTATATGCTGCAATTAAATGTGTTATTGCAAATGGATTAGACATCCTTGGTGTATCTGCACCAGAAAAAATGTAATAAAAGTTCATGAAAAATATTAATCGCTATAAAAAAAAGAAAGGTTACCCAGGTTGGTTATGGATGTTTTTTGGTTTATTGATTGGACTTTCTTTAACTTTGTCAATTTATATCAAAGATAACAAGCTAATAATCAAAGAGAGCAATTCAGTTGAAGCTCCTATAGAAATTCGAAATTCAAAAGAAAAAGATTTGAAACCTAAATTAAATAAAAATATGAAAGAAAAATTTATTGAAGATCGCTTTGATTTTTATAAGATGTTGCCAGCTTTTGAGATAATCATTACAGATGAAGATTCATCTCCTAATCTAAACATAAAACCAGATACGATAAGTAACCCTGGAGTTTATCTTTTACAAGCAGGAGCTTTCTCGACACGCTTTGATGCTGATAGAAGAAGCGCTGAACTCAAATTGCATAAGATCAACTCACATATTCAGCATGCAATAGTAAATGATAGAAATTTTTTTAGGGTCTTTATTGGACCTATTGGTAACCTTGAGGAACTAAATAAATTAAGGGAAATTCTTTGGAGAGCAGAGATTGATGTTATACACATCAAGATTGGTGATTAATTTAATTTACATTGTGGAAAAATTAGCCATCATTTCCAGCTGACTTAAAGTCCACGCCCAATGATCTTAGTTTTCTGTAAAGGTGGGTTCTCTCCATGCCTACTCGTTTTGCTAATTGCCCAACCTTGCCATCACATAATACAAGTTGTTGTTGAAGATATGAGCGCTCAAATTTCTCACGTGCTTCTCGCAATGTAAGAGATAAAAGATCTTGCTTAACAAGAGGCACATCACTAGGGATAGCCTTGCTAATCTCAGTTTCAACCTCTTCTATAGAAATATCATCTTCTTTTCCTGATGATAATAATAGACGTACAAGATACTTTAATTCACGAACATTATCGGGCCATGGATAGTTACGAAGTCGGTTTTGTGCTGCAACACTAAATCGACGAAATGTTAATTGCTCAACATCTACAAGCTTATCTACGTAATAGCTTAATAATTCTGGTACATCTTCTGAATACTCTCTAAGCGGCGGAACCTGAAGGTTGAAGGTATTTATTTTTGAAACAAGATCTTTTCGCAAATTTCCATTTGTTAGATAAAGTTCATATTTTTCATTTACAGTTGCAACAATTCTTGCATTAAGCTTTATGGAGCCAAACCCACTAACACGCTTGAATTGTCCTTCCTCAAGAACGCCCAATATAATTTTTTGAACTTTATTATCAAGGTCTGAAATTTCATCAAATACCAGGGTACCACCGTATGCGCTTTCCAATAAACCAATGGATATTTCACCATTATTTTCATGGCCAAATAGTTTTTCTTCGGCATTAGATTCAGTTAATGAAGCGGCCGTAACATTGATTATTGGATCATTTGCTCGCTTACTTAGCGCATGAATATAACGCGCGAAAGCACCGCGACCCGTTCCTGGTTCGCCTACAACTAAAACTGCTCCATCATGATTAGCATATTGCTGAAGGCGCTCACGAAGGGATTTCATAACTTTGCTTCTACCAACAGGAGCAAGCAAAGAGGGTGAAAGGTTGTTAACTGCTTTTGAAAGCATTCCAGAAGAATTAAGTGCTGCCTCTACCGTACGAAGTAATTTTGCAAGGGAAAGGGGTTTTTCAACAAAGTCAAAAGCACCTAATCTTGTTGCTTCAACAGCCGTGTCAACAGTTCCATGGCCAGACATTATTACTACCGGACAATTAAGATAGCCTTTATCAGACCATTCCCGAAGCAAAGTAATACCATCTGTATCTGGCATCCAGATGTCCAATAAAATTAAATCGAATTTCCTATTTTCATGAGCAATGCGAGCTTCACTTGCATCTGCAGCAATTGTTACTTGATAACCTTCATCTCCAAGAATGTCTTGTATTGATGCCCGAATATCAGCTTCATCATCTACAACTAATACATGAGGATTATTCATACTTGGCCCCTCCTAGCTTCAGATCTTCCTGGCGACCTAGCAATCATCTTTTCTCTTGAAGCCTCGTTTAACGGCAGATATATGTTAATCATGGCACCGCCATTCTTTCTGTTTTTAGCACTAATTGTGCCAATATGCTCTTCTACTAATTTCTTTACTATTGCAAGACCTAAACCTGTTCCTTTTGGTTTAGTGGTCACATATGGGTCAAAGATTTGATTAACTGATTCAGTTTTGAACCCTGGACCATTATCCTCTACACGTATTTGAACCATTTTTATATTATCGATTTCAGCTGCACCAATTTGCACATCAATGCAACCATCAACAGTCCCTTCTAATGCTTCGACAGCATTACGAATAAGATTATGAAAGATCTGACGCACACGCCCTACATCACCTTCAACCAAAGATATTGTTGAGTCTGATGTCAGAGAAATTGAAACTTCATTTTCCTGAGCTCTATATAAATCCACAATTTCATGAGCAAGTTTATCAATGTCAAAAAAACTAATATCCATAATAGGTGCTCGAGCATAATCACCAAAGGCATTGACCATTTCCTTCATTGCCTCAACTTGTTGCACAATTGTATGTGTTGCTCGATCAAGTATTTGAGCTTCCTCCTCGTCCATGGAGCTCAAGTATTTGCGACGCATACGCTCTGCGGATAATTGAATTGGAGTTAATGGATTTTTTATTTCATGTGCAAGTCTACGAGCAACCTCGCCCCACGCAGCATCACGTTGGGCCTGTAATAGAGCGGTGATATCGTCAAAAACAATTACAAATCCAGCTGCATTATTTTCATCATTAGGCAATGTTATGCAAGCACAAGTTAATACGCGTCTACCTATTTCTTCACGTAGTACAATTTGTTCGCGCCATTCAGTTTCACCAGCATCAAGGTGGCCACAAACAATCTCAACAAACTGCTCCATTAGTGGCTTGCCCTTAGAAATTTTTCTAATTGATTTTCCAACTTTGGCTTCCAAATTAATCCCTAAAATAGAGCCAGATGCTTGATTAGCTGTACGTATTTTTAAATCAGATTCAAGCGCAAGAACACCAGTGGATAGTCTAGCTAGAATTACCTCCAAATTAGTTCGCTCTGCTTCAATTAAAGCTTGACTTAGCGTTGCCTCATGACGCGCTGTAGCGAGACGTTGGGTCATATCATTAAATGAACTCACCAAAAATCCAATTTCATCTCGAGCTGGCGTTGGTAAGCGAGTATCAAAATTTCCCATTGCAACAGCTTGTGTGCCTGCTACTAAATCTTGAATTGGAGCAACTAATCTCCGTGATAAAACAAAGGCCCCATAAAGTGCTGCTAATAAACTCAACAATAAAACAAACGTTAACGTGATGGTTAGTAAATCTTTCAGGTCTTCACGAAAAAAAACAAGTTGCTGATATTCTGAAAATGAATTTTCAACACTGCCAATCATATCTCCAAGGCGCTCGTCTACAGGAAAATGAGCTTGAATAACCCTAGTTTTACGAGCTTGATTTCCTCTGTATATAAATGAAATTGCAGTTCGTATTTCAGAGGTGCCTGTACTTAATGGCTCCAAACTTACAAATGGTCGCTTTTGTTGTATCTGTAGAGAAACTTCTTCGCTTAAAGGTTTTGGGAAAGCAGCTGTAGGTGAATCTGAACTAGTAGCAAGCATTCTATTGTTATCGCCGTATAGAGTCATCTCGCTAGCTCCGCTCTCCCTGCGCATCAAGCTCAACTCAAACACCACTTGACGATCTGGTAAGACTGCTAGTTTTTGTGCGACTTGTGTTGTTGCATATAAATGTTGACGCTTACGAAATTCAATTGCAGCTTGACTAAGTTTAATTGCATTCTCAAGACCTTCTTCAACTTGAACATTAAACCAACTATCAATACCACGGTTGATAAATTGAATTGAAAAATAAAATACTATAATCAGGGGCAGTACAGCCAGGCCAACAAACATTCCCACCATGCGAGCTTTTAATTTTGCGCCAGGCACGTTGCCGCGATAATCTCGCAGTAACTTCCAAAGATTTGCTATTAGAAGAAGCAATAAGATCAGGCCACCAGCTACGTTTATTATCAAAATGATGTCTTGCAGGCGATCAAGATCATCAGATCGTTGCACCGTTTGGGTAAGTAAAAACAACGCTGCTAAAACTAGTGAGACGCTGGCTACGCCCATTAAAGCAAAGATAATTCGTTTTAGCGTTCTAGCTGCCATTCAAACCATTCACTTTGAAGTTGCCACTGACCGCGCCAAAAAAATAATAATCTTAATGATGCTGGATATTGCTGTGTGTTAAGCATTGCTCGTAAACGCACTCGATACGATTTATCTGTGATTAATAATGCATCATCAATAATTGGAAGGTTTTGCACTCGTCCAAGTCTATTAAGTGCTGAATAAAGGGTAGCAAAACTATCTTGATCACCACTATTAAGATTTTTTACAATATATCGTTGGCTAAGTGGTCTATATTCGAGTGCATAACGGACAGCTAATTCCGCATCCACACTATCAGGAAAGAAGCGTTTTACACGAATAACCTGTATTTGCATTTCAATGGTTAATGACACACCACTTTCTAATGCAGCTAACGCCTCACTACTTAAAACAAGCTGTAAACGGGCATCTAATGTGTGAACATCATTAATTGGCTGAGTTATAGCAGAACGAACCTCGAAATATCCCTCTCGCTCAACAGCTTCCTCAGCAAGGCATTTGCTTGAAACAAATATTGCTAAAAATAATAAGAAGCAAATTTGTCTAATAAGAAACTTTGTTGAATAAAGATAAAACATTTATACCTTATAAGTTATTTTTCAATTTTTTTCAGAGCAGCATAATAAAACCCATCTAAATCTAATAAACCAGGTAAAATTTGAAAACCGTACTCTTTTTTTATCATTAAATCGCGGATGTTGTTATTTGGCAACAATTTGTTTTCCAAAGCATCATCATGATTACTTAAAAACACACTAATTACCTCATCATTTTCTTTTGAAAAGATTGAGCAAGTGGCATATAACAATGTACCGCCAGGCAACAACAAATCCCAAAGTTTATTCAATAAGGTAAGTTGTAAATTTGAGAGATTTTTAAGATCACTTAACCGACGTAATGTTTTTATATCTGGATGCCTTCGGATGACGCCTGAAGATGAGCATGGTGCGTCAAGAAGAATTGCTTCAAATTTAACACCATCCCACCAATCTTCAGGTTTTGAAGCATCAGCCTCTAAAATAGTTGCAGTTTTCCCAATTCTACGAAAATTTTCGCGTATGCTTAAAATACGTGATTGATTTATATCAATAGAAACTAAACTTAAATCATTTCCGGCAATTTCTAAGATATGACTGCTTTTTCCACCTGGCGCTGCACAAGCATCTAAGACACTATTCTTTGTATCTTTTAGAAGCCAGTGTGCTGCAATTTGAGCACCGGCATCCTGAACTGAAACCTCACCTGAATCAAAACCTGGAAGTTCACTTACTGCCTGTGGTTTTTTTAAACAGACTGCATTATCAAAACCATCCATTTTATAAGCTTCAATATTTACTAAGCTTAATCTTTCGATATATTGATCTACAGTACACTTTGATACATTTACTCTTAACCACATCGGTGCACGTTTATTATTTGCTTCTAGAATTTCTTGCCAATTATGAGGCCAATCTTTTTTAATAAGCTCAATCACCCAAGATGGATGATTCCATTTAGATTGTTCATCTTTAATTTCAAGCTTGCTTATATTTTCACGCTCAAACCTTCTTAAACACGCATTTACTAAACCTACCAGTTCTTTACGTTTTAGCTTTTTAGCTGCTTCGACGGTTTCAGAAACGACAACGTAATTTGGAATGTTTAACTTATAGAGTTGATAAAGCCCAATACCAAGCAAAAAATTTATTATTCGATCACGCTTTCGAAGTGGTTTACTAACAAGTTGATCTATCCAGTATTCTATTTGCCAACGGTATCTCAAATAGCCATAACACAGCATTCTTAATAGCGGTCGATCATTTACTAATATACGCTCTTCATTGCTTGCAAGCGCAGTATCCAAAGATTGGCCGCTACTAATAACAGCGTTAATTATCTCAGCAGAGACTGCCCTGACATTTTCAGCAGCCAATTTTTTCATCGTAAATCAATTTGATTAATGAATGTCTTTGCATCTGTTCGAGTCTTACCAGGCAATTGTAATAGCTCAAGTTTTAGCCCACCAATTCCACAAGCAATGATTATTCCTTTAGCATCATATTGTGTAAATGACCCAGGTATCCCAATATTTTTATTGATAATGCTAGCTTTCCAAACTTTTATCCTTGTTCTATCTTTCCCATAGAAATATGCACCTGGAACTGGATTATAAGCACGTATCTTACGATGTAGCTTATCTGCAGATACCGACCAATCCAACATTGCATCTTCTTTTTGAATCTTTGATGTGTAAGTCGCTATTGAATTATCTTGAGCAATACCATTTAAACTACCAGCTAATATTTTTGGCAAATCAGATAGAATTATTTCACTGCCAAGAGATGCTAATCGGTCATGTAATTCACCAGCTGTTTCATTTTCATTTATTTTTATGCATTTTTTTGAAAATACTGGGCCACAATCAAGACCTGAGCTCATTTGCATCAAACTTACACCTGTGAACTCATCACCTCCGACTATTGATGCTTGAATAGGTGAAGCACCTCGCCATTTAGGCAATAAAGAAGCATGAATGTTTAAACAACCTAATCTTGGAATATCGAGGATTGATTGAGGTAAAATCAAGCCATATGCAGCAACAATCATAATATCTGGCTTTAATAAAGCTATCTCTTGTTTTGCGTCAGAATTTTTTAAAGAAAGAGGCTGTAATACTTTAATGCCTTTTTCTAGGGCATATTTTTTCACTTGGCTTGCAGTTAATTGTTGCCCACGACCAGCTGGCCTATC
>CERI01078347.1_pt1 | contig 40769 bp, 38 predicted proteins | sample 350261 | NCBI WGS metagenome assembly CERI01 (sample SAMEA2620979, study PRJEB7988) | marine metagenome | isolation source: saline water (ENVO:00002010), including
GTCCATCTTTCTCGGCAAGATTGAGAACGAAGTGCAACACTCGTACCGTGATGTGAATCGATGGAAGGATTGTATTCACGAATTTCATTGCAACGTCGACCCGTCTTCGGGGACGTGGAAGTACACCAAGGAGGAGTACCTCGAAAAGTTGGGGGACTCGCGGTTCGGTCTGTGTTTGCGCGGATTCGGTCCAAAATGTAATCGCGAGATTGAACTCTTGGGGTTGGGTGTGGTTCCGTTAGTCACCCCGGAGGTCAACCTCGACTACTATCGTCCGCTCGAAGAGAACGTGCATTACATTCGTGTGGAAAACCCCGAGGACGTCGAACGAGTCGTGCGCGAGACGACCGAAGAGACGTGGACCAAGATGTCGAACGCGTGCAAGACATGGTACGTACAAAACTGTTCGCCGCAAGGGTCGTTCGAAGTGACACAGGAGATTGTGAATCGGTACAAGAAACCGTCGTCGATTTGCACGTTGTGTACCAAAAACAAGTGGAGTGATTTGGAGTATTTTATGAAAAGTGTTCGGCAATTCGAACCAAACATACCCGTTGTAGTGTTGTGCGACTCTTGGATTTCACAGAGATTGGAGAACATTCGAAATGTACACGCAATCGAATGTCTGACGGATTTTTCTGATAAGAACCGAAAGGATATGGAGGCAGAGGGAACGTGGGATAGATTCATGCGATTCAAGATTCAAAACATTGATGAAGCATTGGGTTTGTACGATGATACGGTTTACATGGATAGCGATATAGTATTGCTCCAACCGCTACCTGTGGTGGACACCCACAAAGATATCGGTTTGTGCCCCCACTACGTGAAACAAGACAATTGTGATAAATACGGATATTTCAATGCGGGATACGTCTACGTCAAGTCGAAAGCGTTTACCAAATGGTGGGACAAGGCGATCGACACATCCAAGTACTACGACCAAGGGTGTTTGGAAGATGCTCCGAACCATTTCTCGCACTTTGAGTTTGACATGACCCACGATTTCGGATGGTGGCGTCTGTTGGAGTGCGACAACCCGAGTCAACGCATGAAACAGTTCCGTATCGATCCGGTGAAACAATGGGTCACGTTCGACAACAAACCCTTGTGTTCCGTCCACACTCACTTTGTCAACGACACCTTCCCGTTGACGGTGCGCTTCAACGAGATTCTGAACTCGATGTTCGAGCAATGCAGCTCGTTCTACAAAACGCTCCACGACATCGAACCGTTGACGGAGCCGAAGCAGTTGACGATCCTCGTACAGTACTATAACGACCCCGATATAGATCGCCAGAAGGAGATTGATTTCTGTTTCAAGCATAATTTACAAAACAAATGGGTTAAAAGTGTAATTCATTTCCAAGAACCAAACACCATTATCCCAGATTGGCTCGAGAAACACCCGAAGTTTGTGTGCGTGGAATCTTGTCCCGACCGCCTGACGTTCAAACGCGCGTTCGAGTACGCCATCGAACATTTGCGGGATGAATTCGTATGTATATCAAACGCAGACATTTTCGTTCATCATCAAAGCAAATGGGATCATTTGCACCAGTTCCTGACAAAGAACCCAACCGCAGTGGCGGCGTTGTCTCGACACGAGTACGACGGTAAATCTGTTTATAAAGATCCTACATTGCAAAAGTTTTATTATGCTAATTCACAAGATGTATGGATTTTCATACCAAACAACATGAAACCTATCGACGATATCGATTTTCCCATTGGTATCTTGGGATGTGATAACGCCTTTGCATATCGACTCGTCAAACACGGATATCGACCGTATAATTTTGCGAACGAGTATGTCATTATTCATTATGACGTGTGTCGAGGAAAAAACGGTTCCAACGACGTTCAGTTTCAAAACGCTCGTAAACCGAGAACAGATGAACCAGAAAAGAGAGGATATTACTTGCTTCCGGAGTACAACCGTATGAATCTAACAGATGTTCTATCTGAATACAAAGTCACGAAAGAAGAACAATACAAAATCATATGTGATATTATAACCTCTAGATTGAAAATATGTAATCAATAATTACCATTTGACAAGTATGTAATCAATAATTACCATTTGACAAGTATGTATTGTTTCCTAGACTCATCAATATATTTGTAGCGTTTTCCATTTTTTGATGATTATTACGCATCTTTTTCAATTTGTTTTGATTTTGGTTTATTGTTTGTTTGATATTATTTTGATATTTTATAAAACGTTTATCATGAACTACATTACCGATCATGTATGCGTTTTCGCTTTTTTCATATACAAAATGCACGTTGTTCATCATACATTGAACGATCGCTAGTATGTCAATGGATAAAAAATGGTACGGATGATATATTGGATTCAATTCATTCGCGGTTCCGATATCTTTCAAATGAGTAATTTGAAATGAATCACCCATTCTTTTCCAATCCAAATAATAATTAACAATTTGTTTGCGAAGTTCAGTTTTTTGTTTAATAGTAAGTTTTATTGGTTTTTTATTGATTTGAAACACCGGTGGTGTTAATGATAATGTTCTAATATCCTTTTTCATATAAAAAATAACATCTTCCACTGATAAACCTGATAACTTATTCCTCATTTCAAATTTATGTATATTTTGTATTTCAGAATTCAACTTGAAATTATCTAATTGAATACACACTCCGTGTAAACTGACATTATTATAGGGATGTAATATATTGGATGTATTATTGATGGGCTTTGCTTTTACAAACACGCGAACATATTTAAAAAATTCAGATGCCAATACAAGTTGTGTAGTCAATAAATCATGTTTTTTGTTGTTGCGAACATGTTGTTTTATTTCCTGAATCGCGGAATTTCCGTCGTCCTCGTCACACACCTCTATACTGATAGTAAACATGGATGTGATTTGTGTATTTGTTGAATGTAACTTGTATATTCGTGATTTCCATTGTTGATTATGGTTTGCAGGTGTTATATCTGACAATGGCGGAAATGCGTAACGATATGCTTTCCCCTTTTTTATATTATTTGATGGATCAATAATTTGTGCCATATTACATACATAATTATTTGATACATCGAATTTACCCACTTTTCTGGCAAATGATGGCATCACTAAAGTAGCCTTATCTTGATGTGTTTTCAATTTGTCGTTTGATTTCAATGCATCTGTAGCTAACAATATATCATAACCGGCAATATATGAAGAAGCTACTTTTTTTGTAATGATACGATCTGTGAGACCGCGTAAATAAGGAAGCAACGGATTATAAATCTGAATATCCAAAAATACATACGACATCCTACTAGCTAAAATGAGTATCTGAATTTTCCATGCTTCTTTCAGATCTTTAATATTTAATGTGTGTTTTGATGTGATTTCAAGATATTGAATCAACCATTGTTTGAACGAATTTGCTCGAAATGTATTTTTTCCTGAAATGGAACGGTACATTTGTTTCGAAAACTTTCCTTCAAAATCAAAAACTAAATTACAAAAAGCATCCATAATATCGGGTTTAGGGTTTAGAGGTTTATTTTTATCTCCGTATATTAACTGTAATATAACACGATGGTGTCCGCGTTCGAATATATCGTGAACAGTATCCAACATATAAAATATGGTTCGAACATCTTTGTTAAACACTTGATTCATTACATTTGTAATTGTAATGGGGTTTTTGACGGCTGTTGCGTAAGGATTTCCTTCCAATGATAATGAACTAGATTTTTTATTAACTACCAATGGTTTTGATTTTTTTAATTTGATCGGAGTATTTTTAAAATTTTCAAGTGTTGATGCCGTGTTTTTTTCAAGATTCAAATCGCGTCGACGCTTCCTGGTTAACATTTTATTATTATTATTACTATTATTATTATTATTATGTTTTGAATATATCATAAAGATTATATGTCTGATATTCATGATAATGTATGGTCCATTCCATACCATACGAAGGGTAATTGTTATGTATTTGCGTTAGGTCCAACAGAAGGTCCTGGTGGATATTATCGTTCTCGTATGTTTAAATCAAGACCCGGTAATAAATGTGAAGAATGGAAACATAAAGACTATGATTTTAATAATTGCTCGGAAACAATCAAACGTGTTTTATGTGATAATCCGGATCATGTTGAAAAGGTTTCGCACGACGAGTACTTATATAAAGATATCGAACCTGACCACCATTTAATGGTGGCTTTATTATCATATGAAAATCCAAATTCAGACTACCATTTTTTAAGGAGAATTCCTATCCAAACTGTATTTACCCATTGGAACAAGTTTAGAAAAAACATGCCCGATAATTGCAAACAACAATTGCTTGATAAACGTCCGAAATATATATGGGCACATCAACAAGGATGGAGTAACAGCGGTATCAAAATACACGACTCGGAAAATAACTTAATCACGGACCCCAAAAAAGCAACATTTAAATATAAAAAACAAAATTATTCCATTTATTGTGGAATGTTTAAAGTGCGTACCCATCATGCCACCGTATCCACAGAATATGATATATTCATGTCATTTACAGAATTATTGGTATTCGTATTATTGATTTTATTGGTTATTTATTGTCGGTTTTATTAATATATAATAATCATGGTACAAAGAAACGTACAATCAATATATAAAGAAACATGGAACATTCCACATAGTACTAGAGGAAATTGTTACGTTTTCGGATTGGCACCTCTCATGGGACCAGGTGGGTTTTACAGGAAACGAACTCAAAAAGCGAGACCGGGTGATAAGTGTCCGAAATGGGAAAAACAACCTTACAATTTTAAAAATTGTAAACAAACTATACAACGCGTGTTGTGTGATAATCCAAAATACGTTCAAAAAGTGCCACATGAGCAGTATGTAAACAAAAATATCGGAAATAATCATCACCTAATGGCAGCGTTATTATCACCATCCTTTCCAAACGAAGATTTTCATTTTTTAAGACGAGTACACATTCGAGTCATTATCCAACATTGGGAACGTTTCAAACGTTCCATGACAAAAAAATGTGTGGCTCAATTGTTAGAATTACGTCCAACTTATGTATGGGTCCACCAGCAAGGTTGGAGTACAGGTTTAAAATTACATGATGCGTCCGGGAATTTGATAGTCGACCCAAGTAAATCTAATTTCAATTATAAGGGTTTGAACTATTCTATTTATTGTGGATTGTTTAAAGTTAAAACACGTTATGCTACGGTAACTACCAAATATGATATACTTTAACTATTTCGTTTTCGTTTTTTTGTAGATATTTCGAATTTTTTTATAAACGGAGACTTGTATTTATAGTTTTGTTTGTAAATACTTTTAATCGATGTAATTGTAGAATTTTTATAATTTAATATATGATTTACGATTGTTCGTTCATACGATTTAAAATACATATTTTTCGTGGTTGCATAAGTTATCTTATTTAAATCAGGATTTTTTATAGTTTCATTGTTTAACGCTGATAAATTATTAAATCGTTTTTTGTTTTTTGATTCTTTTCCTCTTTTTTGACGCATTCGTTTCATTCGATTGTTGGCATATGTTTTTTTGAGATCGTTTAACAGAAAGTTTTTGTTTGCAATAGCAATATTGTTATTGGTAATAATACAAAGGTCAGCGAATTCATAGTTTATTAGAGGTTGATGTTGTATAGCAATGTCCAAAATAGCCGTGTCTATTTTAAGAGATTGATATCCAGGGTATAACGGATCCGTAAACGGATGTTGTGTACGTATATCCCAACTACACAAATCAAGAGGCCAATCGGTATGTTGTTGTATGTATCGAAATCGTGAATTTAAATTCAATGATGTGTGTAAACTTGTTATATATCTACTCAATACATTAATCACAATATAAATACATTTCATCCGATCCTTTTTATAACGATAATAAAGCTTAGTGTCGATATCTTGTGTTTGTGATATATTTGACAAATAGCGTCTCATTGCATCACCACCTACAATAAAACATAGAGCATCTATATGGTTTTGTTTCAAAAGAGTGTTGATCTCGGATACAATACCGTTCATATACGGACGAAGATATTCCACCAACATACATTCTGCTGTTGATATATAAGTCGAATGAAATCGTTGTACGTATCGTATATAAAATGTATTTATGATATACGTTTTGAACACATTTGCATTTGCGTTTTTATAAACATCTCGGAATGTTTTGATTTGTTGTAAAAAAGTTTCGTTCTTATTAAAATAATGGTTCATCAACCATTCTCGTCTTTCCATGTCAATATTAAATTCTTTATCGTCTCTATCGATGTCCATCAATATGTCATGAACCAATAATCCTTTTTCGTTCAAAGTCATTGTATTTTTATTGATATATACGTTTTCAAAATGAGTGATATCAAAGCTATTCCCGTAATTGTACAAAGAAACGTACACCAACAATTCACGGATTATATGGGTATTTCCTCTTTTTCCAATAAGTTTTTCGTAAGTAATCATGTACGAAAATCCTTGACGAACTAATTCGTAATGTGGTCGTCCGTCAAAACATCCTGATTTTTTCGAAACACCAGGTGATACCGTTAATTCTAATTGTACGGACACATCTATGCTTTTCATTTGTTGCACCAACTTTTGGAGATTTGTATATATAAAATTCGGTACATCGCAGTCATCTTTTGTTAAAATACACTCCATGTCTATATTGGATGTCTTAAATGCTTCGCTATTACTATTTGGATGAATGTTTTGCCATGCAAAACCACCTTTAATGTAGGCCAAATGTGAAGGACCTTTGTTTATGAATTGGACAAATTGAAGAATGTATTGCATATATGATTGAGTAATAGCGCGTTTTAACTGTCTCATATTTCTTTTATAATTCCGTCATTGTAATATTTACATCAAAGAAAAATAAAAAAAATATTCAAGTATGGTTAAAAAGACGTTATGCTACGGTAACTACCAAAGATGATATACTTTAACTGTTTCAATTTTTTTACAAACAGAGAATTTTTATAGGTTTGTTTGTAATTGTAGAATGTTTATAATTTAATATGATTTACGATTGTTCATTCATCTCCAAACGCCCCTCCAATTCCTCCGCCGATGCCGCCCGTCTCGGGATCTCTTATTGGGTCTCCAATTGTCGGTCCAACGGGCGTTTCATCGGGCGGTGTTGTATTATCAAGATCGATCGAATTGTATACATATCCATTATTGTATGTAAATATAAAAATAAACATATCTTCACTTGAAATCACTTTATCAGTAATTATACATGTTGTGAACTCAGTTGATGATCGTTCATATACAACCGTTTCTGCATATGTATTTTTACCAATACGAATAGAATAACTAGATTGATAATATATCGACGATATGTTATTTATATAATCGTAATAAGTAATCGATAAACCATTTTGCTCGGATTCAAAATTTTTAAAATTATATAATTGAAATTTGCCTTCCCCGCTAGTATGTACCACAAATAAATCATAATATAATTGTCCAAAAATTTGATTAAACGCATTAAAATTAGTATTGTCAATATTACTCATTGGTTTTCCATTGATATAAAAAGAATAATTCCTATTTTCGTCTCTTGTAAATGAAAATATGAACCCATTTTCATAATTTACATTTTCTATACCATATACATTTACAGATGTATCAAACGCGTGATTCCCGTCGAAATTTGTGATATTATGTTGGAAAACCACAATATTATCATTTTCACCTATATCTCTTATTACTATATCTATAATAGTAATGTCATCAGAATAAACGTTTATAATGGATTCAACGTTATTTCTTATATGAATTATAAAGGACATAACAGAATTAGTAGATGTCGTTTCTAACCAATAATTTTTTGGTTCAATTGTGTTCGTTAAGGTAAATGTATTGTCAATTATGTGCAAACTAAGGTATACGGTGTTAGACGACAAATCAAAATCTAAATAGAGATCATTTATATTATTAACAGAAATTGTGTATTCGCCTGTTACATGATTCAATAATTTCGATGGATCGTCAGGATGTGTCAAAGGATTGTTTGCTGTTATATAATGTGTAATTGATTCATTATCAATTCCTTTGATATAAACACCACCTACATTGGTATCAAATACATTTTGTATATACTTTTCCGTCCATATTTGATTTGTAATCATTTCATATAGTTGTAAATATACCCCAGTATATAAAAAATAATTTATATTTATTCTTCCGTAATTAGCGTTATTACTAAAAATATTACGAGTTGATATAATACCAATCTTAATTCCGTTATGAAATATATCAATTACCCTTCGCTGAAAACGAATTACAAAATCGTTTATGTAAGAGCTGAATGTATTTACGTTATTTATGCGACATATTTCTTCCATTACAGGATTGTCTACATTTCCATTCCATACTTTAAATCTTAATGTAGAATCAGCATGTAAATCAAGTTCAAATACCTGTTGCGTTTTGATTTCTGGTTCAAAGTATTCAATTTTTAAATAAGAGATATTAGCGGCATAATATTTTGAATATTTTATACGACCAATGGTTCTTATTCTAAAACAAAATATATCGTGTAATGCAATTGGTGTATCAATATATGTTTCAAAATCCGATAATCCATTCCAATTAATAATTTGTGTTCCTGGTAGTTCGTCGTTTACGTTCACTAGTTGATTTGTTGATAAGTAAAGCGGATGATCTTCAACACTGTAGTTCGTAAAAATTTTCTTCATATACGTTTCAAAATGTGAGTATTTGGATGTTATTATTTTGCGTACGTATATGTTTTGACCAGGTTTACCGCTCGTAATTGTTCGCATTGTCATTCTATTTAGTTTCGTGTGATCAAGAGTATCAAATACCGATTGTATATTTCCAATTCTTTCATCATTGATATATACATTTTTAGAATCATCGGTATTATTATGAGTAAATTCTATTTTTAATGTTGATATATTTTCCAAATCTAAACCAGATTTGTTTACTAGATTTGTTGACTGATATACAGATGAATCAATATTAGAGTATTCATAATTTCCATTTTCACGAACAATTATTTTGAACTCCAATGGGGTATTTTCATCATAATGTATATACAGTATTTCTATATATTCATTGGATACAACTGTGTAATCTTTACAATCTATTTCAATTATAAAATCACAATCATATGTTTCGACAATCTCAAAAATATTTTCAGACTGATCACTCCAATAACTAGTTTCAAAAGGATTAACGTATTCAATAATCGATTTGTGTGAATGGTTTAATTGATCACGTAACCCATTTAATGGATAAAACTGATCATCATCATGTAAAAAATCGAAATACAATTTTTGAATTTTGGATGATGTCCATCTATTGTATGGATTGTTTTCATAGTCTAATAAAAAATGATCAAAAACAGTTATGCCGTTATTTGTGCTGTAGAAATCGAGTTGGTTAAATGGATCAAGATTATGAACATATTTTTTAATATCTTTCTGTATAAAAGTATCACTAATAAAAGCACCATTTCGATACAATTTAACTGAATGTTCGTCCATTTCATCGAAAGGTAAAACAATAACATATTCGTCGAACATCAAACAATTAAATGTATTAGAATTATAAGTATTGTCATTACGTTCTAAAGGAAAATGAAAAAAATTGCTAGAATTATGTTTTCCTATATGAAAACGTAAATGATTATTTTCAACTGCGATTGACCAACTGTACGTTTTTGTTTCATTGTCAAGATTTGCATCCACACCGGATATATAATACCTATTATAATCGTTATACATTCTGAACCGAAATATTACACTGTTGGTAACAAATTTAGTACAAACCCAATATTCGGTCGATGGTTGTAATGTTGTATCCAGTTGTTCATAATACTCAGTTTTTGTAATACTTAAAACGTTATTTGGTGTTACATAAGCAGATAATAGTTTATCCATAATGTTTATTGATACACTTAAAGTATATCACCCAAATTATTAGATATGTTTTTTGAAAAAAATATCATGAAACCTGTTGACGTTCATTGTGTTTCATTGGTATGTTATGCATTTCAAAAATACATATATAACAATCAGGAATCAAAATACGGTATATTCGTATTGGAATCCGATTCTTTTTCTATATCACGTTCACTAAATTCAAAATTCAATAATCTAACCATACAATTGGCTCAAGATAATGGTTGGACGTTCGACAAAATGAATAAAAATTTAGAATGGTTAAATTCGAATATGAAAAACAAGATAGAATTACATTATAATGAATATAAAAATGTAATACCTAAAATGGGAAAAGTTCATTTAGATTATGCATGTATTTGTTCTGGATGGGTTAAAAATAAACATATTATAGAACGTCGGTTCCAAAAACAATATTATGCGTCATCTTCACTTTTAGTACTAACGATAAGTCGTCAAGAACAACACGTCCAATGTATTTTGCAAGATTTGTATGCTATGGCGATAAATAATAATTACGTAATAAAACCATTAACTATTTCACAATTAGATCCTACTTATAGTTGTCCCAACTTCAAAGAATTTGACAACGAATGTATATGTTTTTCTTACGAGTCTACATATACATTAATTATGTATATACATTCAGTCTAAATTTAAATATAATACATTTGATGTATAATCATTAGACCATACACGATTCAACAAGAATTCCATGAACTGTGGAAACATATAATTATCGGAATTATTGAATTTCAATTCTATATGATGTGTAGCATGTTTTGATAATAAATATCCAGATACATTTTCAGAAATAATTATACCGTTATAAACAATTTCCATCACTTGTCTTTTGAATTGAAATATAAAGTCATGTGTTTTAAAATTTTGGGTTTCAGAAATCGTAGTTGTTGATATATCTTCTATAGTAGTTTCTGATAATAATCCACTCCAATAAATAGATGTAGGATTATTAGAACTAGTTGGTGGCACGATATCTATTTTCCAAATCTCCTGTGTCGAACCACCTATATTACCTTTTCCTGTAATTTTAAAAAGATCGTCACTATTCATTAAAAAATCACCGACTAGACGAATTCTAAAAGAAAAGAAATTATACAACTCTATTTTAGGTTGGTATATGTAATTTGTTGGATCTACGGAAGAATATATATCAACAGTATAATCGGATATATTTGTTATAATGTGTTGTGGAATGAAAAATTGCTTATGATGTATTTCAAAATGTGTTGGATTATCATATCCGTATACATCGATACGTGGTAAATAAGTCAACCTCGAATTAAAATCAGGTTTAAAATATCTCACTACCAAGTCTTCTAAGTGTTGAGGATTTTCCAGATGTGAATAGGATTTGTAAATTTCTTCTCCGTTTCCGTAAATATATAAATAATAATCATCATACTTAATTTTAATTTGGTTTAACTGTATCATTTGAAACGAACCTAGCATTGTCATTACATCAAATATTTTCATATATATTTCAAGATTCCCATCATTACTATTATAATCTAATTTAAAATAAAATGTTTCATTATAATCTTCATCAAGTGTTCTTATATCAATTATTGGATAACCTTGTAGTTTAACAGCCTTAGGTGGATTATCAATAGTTGGAATATAATAAAAAAAATATATATGAATTTCAGATATATCATTTATGCGATCATTATTTGTAAAATTATATTCAGAAAATATCGTCCCATCCTCCCATACAGTATAATCAGAATCATTGTCAAACATGTCAATACCATCGTAATTTTGGCTGCGTAGCTTGACAATTTCTTCTAACCGGTGGAGCACTGATGATGGTCCTGTAATTGTACTTGAATCATAAGTACGAAATTTTCTTGTAAATAATAATTTCGATTTGTAATTTTTTAAAGACGACGAGTATAACTCATAATCTTTGACAAATTCATAATATTTATCCATAACATCTTTGTCAGACCATGTTTTATTAATATCCATTTGAAAATGATCAAATACAGTATTTCCATGTATATTACTATGAAAACGAAGCGTGTCAAATGATTCAATTTTGGATACCTTTTTTTCTTCATCATATATACATCCATGATATTTACCATTCATATAAAAACATATTTTATTTGAATTAGATGATGCAGATGTAAATTTAAAATCAAATGTAATTATAAAATCATTAAACATACGATTGGTTTGTTTTCCATATGTAAAACTGACAAAATTCGTATCGTTATCTTCACCTGCATACATATTAAATTTCCATCGTTCATCTATTGTAGTTTCCATTGAAATTGTCCATTTTGTTGTTGATGGTGTGTGAATTGTATCCACACCAGAGATATAAAATGTATTTAAATCATTATATGCACGAATACGAAAAGAAACACCATTCATATATACACGACTAAAAACCCAATGTGGTGGCTGATTTGATTGATAATAGTTGGTTTTTGTAATTTCGAGAATATTTCCATTTGGTATAAAAGTAGATATACCCATCTTAATATTATTATTCGGATATAATCTGATTTGTGTTATACTCGATTGTTTCGAAATTACCTAGATCATACACGATCGTTGATTCTGGTTGGTCAAAGTATCCTTCTACAACGTTCAATAATTTATTGAGTCGATCTTCTACGTTAAATACCCTTACATAGTTATAAGAAGGTACGATGTCATTCGTATTGTTTATATTTATAGACAACGTGTCTGTATCTGAAATCTCGTATGTTATATCTTCTTGTTGGGTCTCAAATGTAGTCGTTTGATATACACGTATATTTAAATAAGAAGGAATATGTGGTGTATATATATTGACAATCGATTTGATTTGCGAATATAATATCAAATAATTCAATGTGGTGGTATCACCAGGTCTGGGTTTTCCAAATTGCACTGGTTCTTGTATATTTAATATATATTCGTCGTTCATTTCAAAAGGTGTCATTGGGAATATACGGATATCATAATTTGGAGTGATATCCGTAATCGTTGCCATAAACAAGTGATTTTCGAATGTATCGGTAATTGATATGTTTTCAATGGTAATAACATGTTCAGATGTTGAAACATCGTATGAAATGTCAGGCTGCAAATCATAAGTGTACAATTCAACTTCTTGTATAATATGATTTACTTGATAATATTCGTTAAGTTCTAAGTAACCATTTGTGTTTACGGAATCTCGTATGCGAATATCAGATATTGATAAATGATTTGTCTCTGCATTTACATTTATATTAATAACAGGTGATATATAATTGAATGTTTTCGATATTAAATTATATTTAATATTTGTATGAATACATAACTTATTTTCATTAATTAATGTAGACGGTATATGGATCATCAATACAGACACACCAACTAATTTATTTAATTGTACGGATATCTCTTGATTGTGTAATGTACCGTAACCGGTGTAAGGACAAACATGATTCTTATGATGATGTTCTATGTCGTATTCATTAGGTACATTAACCATAATAGTGATTACATCAGGAAGATGTTCAATATCATGCAATTTAATTTCTATAGTTGAATATAACACTACACGATCTATTCCATCAATCCAATAATGAGTGCCATCAATATCCATCAAAACGTTAGCATTTTTTAAATGAACACGTTCCGTTTGTTGTCTACTTATGAAATACGGACTTAAAGTATTATTCGCCAAAGTAGAATTCTTCCTGGATATATAATGAAAACGTATTGTAAAAGGGGCATCCTTTATGAATAATAATTTACCAGATTCATCTATAGTGGTTAATCTAGATGCCCAAATAGCTACTCGACCTGCTCGTATATGAATCCCGGGCGTGGATGCGACTTGCCACTCTCCGTCATTCTCGTTTATAAAAAAATAAGGCGTAACGAAATCTTCATTTTCATCAAATTGTATATTATTTGGTTTGTTTTTTAAAATATTAAGATCTAACAAATCGAAAATAACTTTATTCGTATTGTAAGATTTATCATACCATTGTAAATCATGAATTTCAACGGTAATATCATACAACGTTTGATGATCTTTGATATACACATAAGAATTATTGTAATCATAAGCAAGTTTGTTATTAGATAGTTTATCGATTTCTATAAACGAACCCTTACCACTATGTAGATTTATAAACGGTGTTTTGATATCTTCAAATTGTTGGAATATATCATTACTAAATTTATAATTTAAATTAGCTTCCACACTGGGTAATGACCGAATATTTAAAGGATCTAATAACGAATCATAGTTTGATTCTATATAACAAAGTTTATTCTTAGCATTTTTTAATACCGAAGATAATTCGTTTGATTGTAAATACAAATTATTTAACGAGTACATATACCTTGTACTCATATTGAGTAAATGATGGTCGTAAATAGGATTGTTTAGATATTGATGTTGTGATCGTATCTCAACAGAGTCTTCAGATCTGATATTAAAATTGTCACGAAAAGAAATATTGGTATTGAATTCTGTTTCTATATGTTGAAGTGGTGAATTACGTGGTTTAGTATGTTGTTCTTTATTTTTATTACATAATCTATGATATCCAGCAATTTGTAATCTTGATATACATTCTGAACGAGTAAATCCATTGGTATCTATATCTAATTCACGTAATTTATCACGTAAAATAAAAGACGGACAACACACAAGATCTAATCCTTCATCTCCTAATAAATGTTCATATGCAATAGTTGTCATTACATTATATTGTCAAAGAAATATTTTTTAAAACAAATGTCAGAGAAACAATGTAATTGTTCGTTGACTAGTTGTTTTTTGTTTGGAAGAACTTGGTTTTTCTTTGGAAGAAATTGGTTTTTGTATTTTCAGTGTGTCGACTTGTTTTTTCTCTACTGATTTGAAAAATGTATCAATATCCGTTTGACCTGTTTTTTTCTTTTTGTATGCATCAATCATATCTCCAAACAACCGTTTACTTGGATTTGGAATAAATACTTCAAACAAACTTTGTATTGGATTGAATAAACTATGTTCCATATAATATATCAAGTCTATAGGTATATTGTGTTCTTGTGCATACGTAGGATCCTCTGCCTTTTTAAATTGTAGATCATTCTTATTCTTGGTCTCAATAAATACATACGGGACACGTTCACCACATTTAGGACCCGATCCTGGGTTGCGTTCATCCAATTTTCGTGCAACTTCCAAATGTGGTTGATTTTTGTTTTTATAGTCCTTGCGCATACTTTTGCTAACTACCAATTGATCAATTGGTAATTTACCATCCAATAATCTCTGACCGAGTTGTTTCGCCTGTTCCATTGCTTTATGAACATCTTTTTCATACATAATTGTATCCAAAATATTTCTTGATATATCTTTCACAAAAGGAGCGCAATCTCGTCGAACTACTTGCAAACCTTTAATATCGATGTAATCTGGTTTTTCAGGAGACGTGTACATTAATCCACAATATCTTTTTTTACTAAACAACAAGTAGGGCCAATAACACTTTTCAAATTCCAATTCAATTGGTTGTTTGAAGGTTGTTGATATACGATCAGCTGCTTCCTTTCCTAATCGGAATGAATGTTCTAACATATCTTGACCTTGACGTCCTTCAGGATTGAATATAACCATTACTGAATCGGTATCCCCATAAATTACACGTGATCCTGGATACCATGATTCAACTAGTTGTTTTGTATGATCGATCATGTTTCTTCCGATCGTAGTAACACAAGCGGATATTGGTTTACATTGAAGTAAATGAGCAGCACAAAAACCGTAAATTGAGTTCATACTTACTTTGAACGCCAATTGTTTTCCATTAAATACTGACTTCATAAATGGATCCTTTGCATTTGCCATATCTTTCTTTGCCTTCTTTCTAGATTTAGCTAGATTTTCTAGAATTTTAGGTAATATACCTTGTACGGATTGTGAAAATTTATATTTATGCGAAACGGATTCCGTTTCCCATTCAACTGTTTCGTAGACGACGTCGTCAAGTTCAGCATATTCGTCATCCAATACAATTGTATTGTAACAAATATTATGTGCTCGCATAATCGTAGGATATAAAGAAGCAAAATCCAATCCTGTGACCACTTCGTTCATATACGATCCCTTTTCAGCATTCAAAACAGTGGCTCCTATAAACGAATCACTTGTGTTTGTATTCGAAGTGGTGATTATCAGCATATCTTCCAATCGTGTTTGTCTAGCCACTTGGCTGAATACTTTGATTTGTTGACCTCGTTCAATTAAAAAATTCATGGGTACATAGGTTGCTTTCGCCATTTCAATCAAATTTGGTATATCATTAAGGCGACTCATTAGTTTCAAAGGTAGTACTGTATCCTTTATACAATATTCTCCAATGGCTCTCATGTCTTTCGCGGTTCCTTGTCTGTAACGCTCAAACATTTCTGGTATGGGCATATCCACCTTTTTATCGCCCAAAAAATGTTCGGATACGGAGTTCAACGAATAAGATACCAATTTATGTTCTCGTTTATACAGTTCCAACAAATCAATTTGTATACGACCTTCAGAAGACACCATATTGTATTCGTTATCTCCATAAGCAGAACTGCTAAACTTGGCGGAATACATGCGTGAATTGCGAGTTTTGTTACGATTCAATGAAATACAAGTTTCAATGCCATTGTATTTTGCGCGTTTGTAAATGTATTCCAGATCGAATTTCCATATATTATATCCTACGATGATATCAGGATCGTTCTTGAAAATAGAAGATACCCATCCTTTCAAAAGAGATGATTCGTTGGTAAACGTTACAACACGAGATCCTTCAATTGGATCACATGAGTTCAATGTAAGTAATTCTTTCAAGTACGGTTCTTTTTCCCCGTAAATCATATATGATGTTGCAATTTGAATAATTTCACATCCATGTTTGGTAGGGTCAGGAAAAGATCCATCTGGACTATATGTTTCTATATCAAAAGACGCGATGACAATAGGTCCAATATCTTCATGTTCGGAAGCTTTCACATCCGTGAATTTTCTTGTTGACCATTCCACGTCACAAGAAGAATACTTTTCGTCATCATTTAGTAATATAGGTGAATTCACTATAACCCATCCGGTCGTTTGTATATCTTGATAATGAATGAACCGCAACATAGGGTCTATATTTGCTTCATATATGTTGTTCTTGTATTTGCTATTTTTCAATAAATAATGCGCCTTTTTCCAAGCTTCTTTAGATTGAAACGATATTCTAAAAAATTTGAATTGCTTGTTGTTTGTAAATCCAAAAAATTTTTTCAACCACATGGGTTTACAAGCCAATACATGAGAATATAAATTCTTTTTGCTCCACATTCCATCTTCATTACGAACACTGCACTTTTCCATACCATCCATTAAAATTTTTCGTATATCTGTATCAGATCCTTTGGACTCTACATACAAATATGGAGTGAACCGTGTATGACATGCGATAGATTGTCCCCGTCTATTTCTACCATACATGGTGATTGTGAATTCATCATCTCGATCTTCAGATTCCCAAGATATAATTTGAAATTCCGTGTCCGCCATAAATTAACTTATGAATAAGATCTAATGGATACTTTAAGTGTATTATAAATGTTAACGAAATTAGAACATATTCCAGTTCATCGACTTCGAGCAGAATGCTTGCACCTTGGTATTAATCCATATGGTTTGTCTCGTACAGATATGCGGATTGAACTAGAAAATAAAGGATTGGAAGATATTGATTTATCATTTCCTCCCAAACCCCCCAAAATAGACACTACAAACCGTAAAAATGATTTATCCAACACATTAGTAGGAAATGGTGCTGGATTACATGAAACGAGGTCAAATCGATTATATATTAGCAACAACGACACATCCACTCCATTAATTGGTGGTGATTTCGTAGAAAAACGTGTTGAGATTAACGATATGTTAAACATATCTCATTCAAATATTGAAAGTGACACCCAAGGAACGGAAGGTGACATTCGAAGATATCATAATCAATTATACATGTATCGATCTACAAACGTTCATCCAGGATGGTACCCTATTTTGTTCGGTCCCGTAATGGTAATCTGACGAAACAAATAACGGGTTAACGGACAAGGTATAGGATAGACATAATGCGCATGTTTCATACCGGGAGTTCCGTCTTTCGAAGGACCGGATTGACATGTGTATATATGCTTTCCATACTTGCGAACAGAACTACAAGGATTTTCTGAATTACAATATTGTAATCGAAGTTTTATGTTTGACCATATACATGTTGGTTTTTTATACAATGTACCATATTTACAATATGTATATTGATTCATATAATGTTCATATTTAATCATAAAAGGTTGTTTTTTCAATAGATTTATTGGATTTTCTACGAACCAGTATCTAGGTTTTATGTAATGAATGTAGTTGAACGTGTTTTTAACCAATTCGTTCGAACCTTTTATATTTCGCACACCAACAGTTTTGGCAAAACTATATTCGTACACGGTGGACTCGCCCATATGATATCAAAATGATGGGGTTTGAACATGTTTTTTTGTAAAATTCTCGTACATCCATTGTGTATGTACTATTCCATTTCGGATTATTGTCCACAGAGGTTATTTGAATCTTAGGAAATATACGTAACAAACTTTGCTCGACAGATCCAGTGCCAGAAAACAATACTAATGCACGCATAAGTTACATATTACATGAATATAATTTACCAAACTAAAAAAATAATAAGATATTACTCACAAGATGTAATGTTAAACAATTTTAATATATTATCCTTACATAAAGTTAAAGATAATTTATCATGAACAACACCATCCTCTTGAATCCGAATATCATTCAATACATTCGATATGATGCGTTTTTTTGCATATTGTAATTTGATGATATTTTCTTCTACAGAAGGTTTTTCGGGAACACCACTAGAAATGCAGAATTTCGTAACATAGACAGGTTTTGTTTGACCTTTTCGATATGCTCGACCGATTGCTTGATGTTCGACGGCGGGATTCCAATCAGGACTCATAATATAGATGTGATTGGCACATTGCAAATTAATACCTTGCCCCCCTGTATTAATTTGAATGACGAAAATTGTAGTGGTCGGTGTATTTGTAAATCTTTCCACAGCTTCGTTTCGTTCCAACATTGACATGTGGCCGTCAAGTCGTTCACAACAAAATCCATTTTTCTGAAGAAATTTGACCGTGATATTAATCTCTTTCACAAATGCACAAAACACAAGCGTTTTTTCATTTTTATCATGATGTGAATTCAAACCTTGTAGTAAATGATCCAATTTAGTTACACCACTATTCCAATAACCATAAGATTCCTTTTTCTTTTTTGTCATTCCGTCCAAATATAATTGTGGATTAATACAAATTTGTCTGATTCTCAATAAATGTTCCAATAAATCAGAAATGTTTTTATTTTGATTCGTTTTTATAATCGTTCGTTTTTTGTTAAAAACTTGAGTGTACAACTTGGCTTCGTCGAAATGAGAAAAAGGAATATATTTTATATTTATAAAACATTGTATATGTTGTTCATTCAAAGACAAATCTTGCTTTGTTCTACGAAGTATATATGTGGAATTTATGAATGCACGTTCCGTTTGACATAAAAATTGAGATACACCAACCCATTGCATAATATGGACAAAATCTGTCATACGATTCATCACGGGTGTAGCAGTCAAAGCCCAACGAATAGAACCTTTCAATAATGTAAAAGCATCGTATGTCTTTGATTTTTTATTGCGTAAAATATGAGCTTCATCTACGATGATTCGATCCCATTCTACTTGATGAACTTCAGTAGTTCCAACCGTCATATTTCGTTTGTTTAATTGACTCTGAGAAATTAAATATATATTACACGAACATGCACTACTGAATTCAAACTGATTTGTAATAATTTCACAACCATAAGAAGTAAATTGTTCTATTTGTTCTTTCCACTGATACACCAACGATTTTGGTAGAACGATCAAAGTCCTCGGTTTGGGATTGGCAATGATTATAGAAAGTGCCATGGCTGTTTTACCCAATCCGACATCATCTGCGATAATTCCTCCTGCAGGCAATACTTCGCCCGCAAGTTCCAATGGAACTATTTCTCGTTTATACATCCATATTAATCCAGACTCTTGATGAGACAATAATTTCAACTTCATTTCACGGTTTACTTTATTGACAATAGAATCCATGTTTTTATCACATACAATAATACAACGAATGATCTTTAAGTAATTTTTAAAGGTCGTCGTCATCCATATTTATATCAACACCCATAATGAATTTAGTGTTTCGATACATCTTTCCGCCTTGAATAGGATACTTTTTATTTTCTTTTGAAACCGTCAATCCATACTTATCAAAATTGCTTTGATAAAAATCAATGGTTATCCGTTGTTTTTGCATATTATTTTCTTGACAAAATAGATTGAACCGTTTCCAGAATTCATCGTAAGGAATGTATTTAGTATCGTCAAAATCCAAAATATCCGATTCCATAAATGCAGACAAAGAGTTTGTTGCGCTTGCCAATAACGATTGTGTTTTGGTGTAATATTCAGGCAATACATACTTCCAAATATCTTTATGACCGTAATCGTTTACATATTGAAGATAATACAAATTACATTTTCGCATAATTTTGTCAATCTCGCCTTGTAATTTTTTATGCAACAGAGGATCTTTGTCGATGACTTTTTTATCAAACCTTGTAACCACTACTCTGCGTTGAATACTTCCAGAGTTGTCTACAAAGTTCGGAACTTCGTTTCCTCCAAAAATACCTGATGCTTTCCAATCTACACGTACACTTTTTTTACATTTGATATTCACATTCAATGTTCCACCCGACATGATTTCTTGGAGTTCTGCTGAATCGATATTGAAATCCTTTTTCACTTCTGGTGCAATAAAGCAAAATTTGTCGTATATATCAGCAAGCCCGAATGTTTTTTGAAAATTATTACCCATTACACCCACGTTTTCGGAGTCGTAAATATGTGTTATGATATTAATGATAGTACTCTTACCGCTTGCCGCAGTTCCCAGATACATTGGCATTACTTGCCAAGTATCTAATTCACCGACATCGTATAACATGCGACCAATAAACATGTAACATATACGAATAACATCTTCGTCCAATTTTTGGTAATGGAATATTTGATCCAAGAATGGTGTGTCAAGTGATTCCGGTTTTTTATCATGTATACAATTAAACCTTATTGGGAAATATTTACACGCGACAATATCATTTTTTACAATCTTGATTTGATCAGTATCATATTCAATAAAACAATCGGTTAGTGTGTCTGATTCAATACCAACGATGTTTGCATTCGCGATATATAAGCCATTTTCAAACGCGAATACGTGTCTATTTTTTTCCAACATCATAAACCTATCATCTTTTGTATTCATGAAATGTTCGACAAGTTGTTTGTCAATATTAGTTCCACTTGTCATTAAGACCCAATTTTTATAGTTTGTAACCATATTACATTGGTGATGAATTTCTTCCAGAATGGACGATTTTTCCTTCCACGCATGTGTTCCAACACCGGAAGGTGTATAGATCTGTTCGTATATTTTATCATCCACACGTTTCAAATTATGAGTGTGCATGTAATCCATGAGAATAAATACCAATTTTTGAAACGGTGAAAGTTTATCGAACACGAACGGTGTGAATCGAAACATGGTTGTATCCGTATTCATATTCCAATCATATCCGTCTTCTTTCGTTCTCGAAAATGCAAGATATTGATTGTATGCATGTTTTGCATAATGGATTTTTTCCAATAAATTATTATACTGAATCAATGTATCAATACAATCGACTGTATTCATCAAATTGCGTTGTTGAAGTTCACTTCCAAGACACATCATGTTGTTACCGATATCATCGAAGTCCGTACCGATCATATCCGAAACATCTTTAATAAAAGTATCAGAAGTAATTTCTTTATCCCATTGTTCGATATACAAATTGAGTGTCTCCAATAAACTTTCATCAGAAGCTTGTTGGTAGAGAGCCATATTATTTACTTGAAATGAATAGCGTTGTGTTCTTAAAGTGAATTATTATAAAACGCGACCAAAAGACTCTATAATTTCGGTTTTATATTTGAACGTTACCGGAGATCCTTTAAAATTCACGGTGATACCGTGTTGTTTGTTTTCGTCTTTCAATAATACACGTTTGAGTTTATACTTGTATATGATTGGCAATCCTTGTGCGTCCATAATAGGGGTTCCAGTAGATTTCACTTCTTGCACACTGATGGTCATCGTGCATCTGCCTTTTACTTTTTTACCTATACGCCCACACACATGTGTCATTGCTTTACGTGCGGCCAAATTAGGTGTTCCTGTATATTTACGAGTTTTGTCAAATTTCGTATTTTCTTTTTGAGATGATTTTGTAACCTTTGTGACCATAAAATAACGTTCGGTCATCACAATCCTTTTTTACTTTATTACAGTATAAAAAATTTTTACAACGAATCATCTTCATCCTCAAACGAACACCACATGTCTACAATCGATTTGAATTGATTTGTTTTCCCGTCCCATACACTATCGTCTTCTGATTTTCCATCCCATAGGCTATCACCATCTTCAAAATCACATTCTTCGGATTCACCTTCTTCTGAATCACATTCTTCTTCTACGTATACATATTCTTCTTCGTTATTCATGGAAGAATACATTTATAATATAGATAATATAAGAAGATTATATTATTTGATCTTTAAATGATTAACGATGAAATCAATAAAAGAAATGGTGTTGCTTCTTTGATTCAATTAAATTCGCAATCAGATATGGAACTGAATTATATGTATTCAAATACAGATTCTTTTATAAATCCGTTATTTTACGCCGAGTATCAACAAATCACCAATTTTGACCGAACCTCATTTTCAATTTCAAAAATTATAAAAACAGACTCAAATTTTATACATGTATTCGATCATATGCAATCCGATATGATTGGTAATTTCATTGTTGAATTGAAAATACCACATATTGATGATCAATTTGTTTGGTGTAATGACATAGGACATGCATTGATCGAATATGTAAAGGTAAGCAACGGCGATGAAGAATTATTCACATTTACAAGTGATTTACTAAATATTACATATAAACTTGATACCAAATCATCAAAACAAAAGGGTGTGGACGAAATGGTTTCCCATTATAACACAAAACATTCTTTACATCATCATGGAAGAACTATGTATATAGATGTTCCTTTTTTAAAAGTGTGTGAAGAATATCAATATTTTCCTTTATTAAACACATCAAATAATTCTTTCAAAATAATCATTAAATTGCGTTCCATTCGTAATTTAGTTAGAAAATGCTCTAGTATAACAAATACAGATCATATACATACTCATTTATACGTCCGTAGAAATCATATTCATTGCATATTAGATACAAATACAAACCATTTACCAGAACAAGACATTAGTTTAAATTTTATATTTGATTCCGTTCGTTTGTCTTATCAAGAGAAAAATTTATTCTTAACTCGAAAGTCAAACATATTATATCAAACAACACAATATAGAGAAATTAACTTATTTCCAGGTGAAACAGAAAAAAAAATACAATTAGATTTTCAACATAGTATCAAGGAATTAATTATTGTATTACACAAACAAACAAATGAAGAACCATTTTATTTCCAGCCAATAGAAGATATATTTCTATATCTACAAGGTGTTGATATAAACAATAACATTCAAAGTAATCGCTACGATAATAAACACGAAAACATACCTAGATATTATATATACGTCATACCGTTTTCTTTATCAGCAACAAGTAACCAACCAAGTGGAACCTATTCGTTTGATTCCATTGATTACAAGTATGGATCAATTACAACAAAAAAAAACGAATTGAAGATTATTCGTGATGTGAAATACAAACACGAAACATCCGTATTAAAAATATTTGCAAATTCATATAATGTAATGAAAATTGAAAACAATACAATTTCGGTTCAATACTTATAATACGTCTTCAACGTCTTCAACGTCTTCAATTATTTTCATAATCTTATTAATAGTAACCACCGAGACGTTAAATAATTTAGATATATCATTTTTTGATACATCTTTTATATTGTGTTTAATCACAGCTAGTGCAATAATACTAGACGCGATAGCAGATGGTGTTTTACAATCCAATATACCAGATTTTTTTATTTTATCATTAATTTTAATCGTATATTTAATAATTTGGTTCGTAGTTTTTTTATCTTTCAATTTTAAATTATGTACATAACGATTAATTAAATCAGAACATTCCGTAGCTTCGAAAATATAATCAGATGATTTATTATCACATTTCGCTAGAATGTCTTTCATAATATCGAAAAATATCTTCATGGTCTTATTTAATATAGGTACGGAAACATCCGTTATTTTACTTATTTCCTTCAATGATCGAGGTACATTCACTGTTTTGCAAGCATATACAATACAACATGCGATCAACCCTTTTCGTATAACTCCTCTACTCAACTTTCTTTCCGAAAGTATCTTATAGTAATATTTAGCTTGGTCTACAACCACATTAGGCAAGTGACCTTTTTCGGATGCCATTTTGTAAATAGATTCAAACACATGATATCTTCCACGTTCCACATAATTCATCGATAATTGATTGTGAATTTTTTTCATAAAATGAAATTTGGTGGATTTAATTACAGTACTCATAGAACTTTGTTCTAATAACATGTTTGTCGGCACCCCACAACGAGCCATATCCTTTTTATCATCCATATTACATCCCCCGCAATTTAACCATTCTGGTGATGTGTCAAGAATATCTGTTTCATTCACCAAACCGCATTGAATACATACCAAAGTACCATATGTCATATCTTCAGATAATGAGGAACCACATTGTTTGCATTGATAATCATATTCACCACCATCTATTTCATCTTTATTAATAAGATTTTCATGTAATAAAGCAGCATCGTATTGTTTCCATATATTTTCTATATCTATCATAGTCCATTTAATTTAATTATTATGTTGTGTTCTTTAAGTTAAAATTATATAGATTATACACTATAAAAACAATGGAATATTGGGAACATATTAATCGAAAAAAACCAAACGAAGTAATTCAATTATTTCTTTCTCAAGAAAACATTTGTAATTTACATGAAGCAATTATAGATCGTGTTTTACATGAAACAGGTGTGCGTATATTTAGACAAGAAGACGAAGATTTAATTCATTTTATGTATGAGTCACTTGAAATATACGACATGTATGTATTACCAAACGCAATAGAAATGGTCCGTTTTTTAAACGATAGAACAATAAATAATTGCGTATATCGCATAAAAAATGAAATATTAATGCAAATACAATATCTCAAAGATGCATCCACTTTACCTACACCTTTACAAAGACCTGCTGCAACAACTACAGATCATTCGTTACCTTTATTCAAATGAATAATCTTCCTCTTGTTTAGGTTTCAATTTAGCATATTGTGTTCTGTTAATTTTTTTGATTTTCGTATTTGCAGCGATATAGTCCATTAAATCATTTTTTATTGGTAATGTTCCTGTCATCGTAGACCTCCACCACATACGAAACGACTCGTATGTTTCCGAAATCGCCATCTTGTCTCTTTCGTCATTGGTAATAATAAAAGTATCTTCAATGAACTGGCTGAAGTTATCTGATTTCTTCTTATATTCTTTGGAGGCTTTTAGAACAATGTCCGGTTCTTTCATGCCTTGTTGTTTGTAGATTTTTAATTTTTGAATAAGCATCCACATAAACGTTTCTTTCCATTCTTCAAATTTTGTATTTAATTTACGATCTTTCGCGTATTCGTATGTATTATTTTCGTTTGGATTATCTACAAAACTTGAATTGAAATTAACTACACGGATACGTCTCCATGTTCCGTGATCCCATCCTTTAATGCTAGGCATTTTATTACACAATAAAGCCAATTTAAATTGAGGTTTGAAAGACGATGGGGTGGAGTATAATCCTCTCGAATATATTTTATCACCACCCGTGTATTCCTTCATGGCTCCCGTGTATATAACATCATTGTCATTGGGTTCTTGCATACTCGCAAATCTTTTTTTCATCACATCATGTAATTCGGGAGTGGCCGCACCGGAATTAGCTCTTTCTTTGGTAAGTAATGTAACCGGAAATTTTCCGGTATATTGCTCTCCGAACGTTTTTTCAAACAATTCTAAACAACAACTTTTACCGTTTGATCCGGACCCAGTCCATATTTGAAAGGTTTGTTCCTCTGTGGATCCTCCTAAAAAGCTAGCCATTACGGTAAGTAAATAGTCTAACATGATGGGATCTGGTTGTATTTTTTTGAAGAATGATGTTATATCTTGGATGATTGGATCATTCTTATCACATTCAATATAGTTTATTTCTGTACTTTTTGTAAGATAATCATCCGGTTGACCTTCTCGAAACGAAAGAGTTTTTATATCATAGACCCCGTTTTCAAATCCAATCAAATCACAATTTGTATCTCTTTTTTTATCAAATTCGTGATCGTAAAACATACGTGAACATTCTTTTAGCACTCCTGTTTTGAAACCGTTATCCTTCACCTGATAAGCCAATTTCATACATTTGTCCATTCTGTCTTTATTTTCTTTTACCAACTTTGTATCCATAGAAATCATGGCCTTTTTGTAGGTACGACTCATTTCCTGGAACGCTGGTGCCAATTCTTCAGACATTAAATTCATGATTACATATCCACCAGGTATTTCACGCCAACGATGGTCTTTGAATTGGTACCATTCATCCATTCGTTTTAAGTTCGCACAACAAAAACAATGCGAATATTTAGCGTAAATTACTCTTGCAATATCATAATGCGCCCCACAATTAATACTATATTCAAGACGATGTTTTACGATGTCACCAATATGTTTTTGAAACATTTCCGGATTGTCTGTATTGGCCCAGTAACACAAACTGCGTAATGTTAAACCATCCTGTTTGAATCGTTTCCATTTTTTTTCACATACACCTTCTTCAAATTTATCACTTTGTCTGCTCCATTGTATCCAATTATGTAAATAGTTTTTGTCTATGTTATGTAAACACCAACCAACTTGAACCCATGTAAGTTCGTCATCGTATCTAGACGGATTTAACATCGATAATAAAAGATCAACTTGAGTACTAGTAATATGTTCTTCGTTTGTAGATGCTGGTACATCGTTCACATTATTTTCTGTACGATGTATCCGTTCTTCTGCTAAAGCAGTATATTTACAATCATCTTTTGTAAATCCGTGAATTGAAAACATACGAGGGGGTAAATATTGAACTTCTTCACAAGACCATTCGTCAATTTTCCAAGTACATTTGTACGCACTCGTATCTGTGTTTTTGGCACATCCACGCATTAACCAATTCCCGCAAACGACAGCGGTATCGATCAAATCTTTGCTCGGATTTTCAACAAGATGTCTGAATCTTCTTTCATTGCAAGACAACCAGTCAATCATTGTATTATGTATCTCTTGGTGTATTTTTTTGTCTACAATTACATTCATAAACATAATGTGAATACCATCTTTTATATATTCATCTCCGTTTGATTTCTTCATTAGTCTAGGGTTTGGTTTTTCAAAAATGTGTGCTACTGGTTCTATTTCAATATAATTTTTTATAATTTCAATATATTTATTCGTTATACATTGTATGTCCAGAAACGTATATTTACGTTTCACACCCCATTCAAGAGGTGTCTTCATATCAATATCAACTAATACTGGACCATATTCTTGATGAACTTCTGTAATACCTAATTGAATTGATTGATCATGTTCCTGATACATTTCTGTATACAGGTCCCAAAATTGATTCAAATCATCTCCTGTAATATACCAAGATCCTGTCAATGGTCGACACATTCCAGTGTGTGTAGCACCTTGGTCAGTGTGTTTTGATTTCAAAAACGAAATCATTCGATGAATGACAGACATCGGTAATATTCTCTATTATTAAAGAAAGTTTTAAATGAGTACATCGATACGAAAATTACTCAACTGATAATTCCAAAAATAAAACTTTTATGATAGATGTTGCTTTCTCTTTACCTACTATGTCTCGAAAAGTTTTCAATATATCAATAATGAATTTAAGATGATCTTTTTTATCCGTTATATGACACGCTTGTATTGAATAATTAATGTACACGTATTGATGAAATATATCACTTTCTATATTTTCAACCTCATGCAAATGAGCTACCATGTTATACATTGCTTCACACATTGGAAAATAAATATCGTGAATTTCACTATTGATCATATTATTAATGATGTAACCATATGAGTATTCACAACCATCCATCAAAGAATCCAACTCAAACATAAACGAATTTGAAGATGATGTATCTTTAGATTGTTCGGAGCAATGTATACATGTATGTTTATGTACGCATTCCACTAGTCCACAAACATTACGCATATCAAATTTTTCCTTATAAAAATCATCATTTAAAGATTTTTCAACACCACTTACAATATCAATACTCCATGGCAACATGAATTGATTTTCTTTAAACATATTTTTCAACGAACATATACTTGCACCGAAATGTCTTTCACATTGATTCCATTCGATTAATTCATTTAATTGTATGGAATCGATATTTTCTAAAGTACATGGATCGTATTTGTTGTAACATCTATCGGACGGTTTGTCATATACACTTTGAATACGCTCTAATAATAATTTTTTATTTTTATACATTTTATAATCAAAAACACCCATCGTTAACGCGATATGATTTATATCTTGACGTGACATTCTTGGCGAAATTTGTTTGCATGTACTTGGGATAAATATCATCCTATAGATTTATATCTGTTTATTCTTTATGTATGTTTAAAAACGTTTGGTGAGTTTTTGAATCAACAAAAACACAATCATGTAAACCAATGCGTGTAATAATACACGATCTTTGATTACTTTGGGGAGTATTTTTGATGTCAATTGGTACATTTTGGGACTAGCCAAGATGTAAAAAAGAGAACCGTACATGGCGGAATCCATCATAATATCTTTGGTTGGTGTCATTTTTGTTTATATTTATATATAAATATTTTTTTTACTTTAAGAAATATAAAACACTTTTCATACAAAAATGCCGAAACCTATAAAGCATAGTCATCCACCTGTTATGGGAACGGTACCTAACTGTGATTATTGTAAATTATATGGAAATGTTTTTAAACATGGTCCAATTCAACTTGATTCTTCTAAACTATCACCTTATATGAAATGTTTCATGAATAACAAATGATTTAAAAACATTAATCATTATCCTTCTTATAATGTGTGGTATAACGTTATTGTTAAATGTATCTTATAATTCATTTGCATTACGACATCGAGGACCAGACGATCATAACGAAGTTCATGTTTTGGGTCATACACTCGTTTTTGATAGACTATCAATCAATGATTTAACTGATAATGGCCGTCAACCATTTTGTACGAATGATATATGGTTCATGTGCAATGGTGAAATTTACAATCATAAAATTTTAAAACAGTTGCATGATATCCGAAACACTCAAGGCGAATCAGATTGTGAAGTTGTTCATCACATGTTAGTTAAAAATCAATTTATTAATTTAACAAAAGATTTCCAAGAACTCGATGGTGATTTCTCTTTGATTGTTGTGTCACCTAATCACACGATAGCAGCAAGAGATCCCATGGGTGTACGTCCCTTATATGTCGCTTATAATAAAAATGATTCCGTGATTGGATTTGCTTCTGAAGCAAAATCATTTTTAAACGCTCCTATTGACGTCCATGTTGTTAAACCGTTCCCACCAGGATATTATTGGATAAATAACACGTTTGTTTCCTATCAACCGTTGTCGTTATATAAACCAATACATCAAATGCATACGGATGTAAATATAATTCAAGACAAGATAAAGGGATTGTTATACAATTCGGTATACAAACGTATTCAAAATTCCGAAAGATCTGTTGCATTTTTTCTTTCTGGCGGTTTAGATTCTTCCATCATTGCATCGATCGCATCTAAGATTTTACAACCTAATAAAATTGACACTTACTCTATAGGAACTCCGGGAAGTCCTGATTTAATAGCCGCTCAACAAGTTGCTGATCACATCCAATCGAATCATCACGTTATTGAAATGATGCCTGAAGAAATGTATAAGTATGTATATAATACCATTAATCATATCGAATCTTATGATTGTACCACGGTAAGAGCTTCTGTACCCATGTTCATATTGTCAGAATATATTTCAAAACATACAAATCACAAAGTAGTCTTATCTGGAGAAGGTGCCGATGAATTGTTTGGAGGATATTTGTATTTTCACCATGCACCAGACGACAAGGAATTTCAAAAAGAAACATTACGATTGTTACAAAACGTACATATGTATGACGTATTAAGGGCCGATCGATGTACGTCCGCGCATGGTTTGGAACTACGAGTCCCATTTTTCGACAAATATTTTGTAGAGTATGTAATATCAATAGACCCTTCTTTGAAAACATCAAAAGGTCGTATTGAGAAAAAATTGCTTCGTGATTCATTTGCAGATCATTTACCAGCAACCATCATACACCGTCAAAAAAATGGTATGAGCGATGCAGTTGGATATGATTGGGTTGATTACATTAAATCACATGCAAATCCAGTGATTCACAATAAGTTGACTTACATCAAAAATACTCCAATATCTGATGAAGAATTGTATTATCGCGAGATATTTGAATCTATGTACGGACGCATTCAACTGGAATCAATAAGTGATGTTTGGAGACCTCAATGGACTACAGAATTAGATCCGAGTGCAAGAAAATTATCCACATTTTTAGATTCTGCTTAAATACATGGCTATGATAATGATACACCCCAACATAAGAATAGTATGTGTTTCGTCAATATCTGCTTTTCTTGCATGATAAAAAAAACCCATCAATGTACCCATCAAGTAAATAATACCAGTTAAATTTTTGTCATCACCTACAAGTAAACGTTTATAATCGTTTTTCATTCTTTTATTATACATTAAAGAATATTATCTATTAAACATATATGACCAACATAATAACCGATACATATGGATTATTTATAAGTGAACATATTTACGAAAATATATATCCAGTTATTGATGATATATTTACGAATACCATATACTCTTACTACAAACATTTGCGTCATAATATAGATTGGAAAACATCAAGCAATTATTCAATTCATTCTATTCAATGTAAATATGTAATATTGATTGGAAACACGACATCTGATATTGAATCCGTTGTAGAATATCGAGGAACATTGTTATTACCAAATGAAGAAAACAATTTTTTATGGAATGATTCATTTCATCCAAAGGTACGAATTTATTCCATTGTATCTGAAGAAGGTATGTATATCAACCTATTAAAATCTATATTGAATCATGGTTCAATTCGAATCGATCGAACAAACGTGGGTACACATTCTATTTTTGGTAAAAAGCTTGAATTTTCATTGCAAAATAATACTCTTCCTATGTTGACTTCTAAAAAGGTTGCATTCAGGGTGGTTTTACATGAGTTGTTATGGTTTTTAAAGGGATCCACCAATACGGAAGAACTTCAACGTCATAATATAAAAATATGGGATGGTAATAGTACACGTGAGTTTTTAAATAACCGAGGTTTACCCGAATATAAAGAAGGTGAATTAGGTCCTATATATGGTTTTCAATGGAGAAATTGGGGAGGATCTTATAAAAATATTGAAAAAAACCCAGAAGGCATTGATCAAATTAACAATATTATTACAACATTAAAACACAAAGATTTTTATAATCGTCGTATGATCTTATCAGCATGGAATGTCGGTGATTTGTCGAAAATGGTACTACCACCTTGTCATTGTTTTTGTCAATTTTATGTAAGTGATATTGGTTTATGTTGTGCGTTGACACAACGCTCTGCGGATGTATTTCTAGGATTACCTTTTAATATTACTAGTTATGCATTGTTGACTCATATGATCGCTCATGTTACCCAATTAAAAACGGACAAATTGATTATTAATCTCGGTGATACTCATATATATAATAATCATATCGAACAATGTAAATTACAATTACAAAATCCTCATTATGAGTTTCCCATGATTCATATTACAAAAGAAACCCCAAACATTGACGAACTTGTATTTGAAGATTTTAATGTTGTAAATTACAAATCGAATCCAACGATTCGTGCACCTATGGCTATTTAAAAGAGAGCCACATTTATCTATTTATATACGTGTATCGATATGAATCGACGTCAGTTTTTATTAGACTTACCAATTCATTTTATATTGGATAAACCATCCGTTATTAAAAAACATCCTGTTGATAAAACATTAATAAACGAAAATATACATGTTTTTAAATCAAAAAATGATAAATTTACATCGGTTATTTCATATGAAGATTATACACAAAGTGTGGTTCTAAATAACGCAATCACTTGGTATGATCCAATAACTGATTCAAATATAACAAATTATTCGAAAAACATTTATATTTTAGAAGGAAATTATATTTAATATATTCTCTTTAATGTACCTTTATTCCAATTAATTCGATAAGCCTCACTATTCGATTGTTTACGTCTTGCTAACGCAACCACTTTCGAACGTCCATGTTTCTGGATGGTTTCTTGTACGGTCATCGGTGTTTTGGAAGACACTCTGACGGAGGGACGACACGCGTGTTTACGTCGTTGAACCGTTCCACATGTCTTTCTTTCCTGTTTTGTTACAAACGGTTCTACCATAATCCATTTTTCACGCAACCAACGTTTGGTCCCAGATGATGTACGCGAACGTCTTGGTGTGTAAGTACCTCCCATCGATTTATATGTTTTTACGATAAACATTGATTTGTACGCACTGGTCGTACCTCCGTATATCGCATTCGCGTGTTGTTTTGCCTTTTCATATAATACTTTATTTTTCGGAGTTGGTTTAGACATATATTATTACAGACTTCAATTTATTCTAATATGAATCATTATTTTGAATCATAATCAAATCTGTTATTTTCTGTTTCAGTATTGTCATTTTAACAATTCGTATCAATATTATTAATATTAGTATTATTATTCATTAACTATTGTTAATATTATTACCATTATTACCATTATTACCATTATTACCATTATTACCATTATTAGTATTATCAGTATTATCAGATGTAGATGAACCATTGGCTGAAGAGGAACCATTGGCTGAAGAGGAACCATTGGCTGAAGAGGAACCATTGTTTTCTTCATCATCTTTGATAACAAAGAAATATATCCCTATACCTGCTCCGATTGATAATATACAACACATCACAATCATAAATATCATCATCATTTGATTATTTCCTTTATTGTTTGCCATTTATTATATACAAAAATATATTATTTCAAACTGATTTAAAATAAACATGGGTTGTTATAATTATGTACATTAAACTAGGTGATATCGTTGAAGTTCTTGGTATGGATGACGATTTACAAAAACCTTGTTTGTGGTGGGGAGAAATTATGGAATATGATTCCGATACGAAAGAATATGATATTTATTATATTTCCGAAAAGAATGGTATTTGGAAATATAATGAAACCCATGATGTAATTGTGAACGAGAATATTAATCGTCATGTTCGAACAAAACACGGTAACTACGAGAACGCATGGTCTAAGTTTGGTTTTGCGATGTTTCGACAAGGCGATGATATTCATTTTATAAAATCTGATAATCAAGTAGAATCAGACACAAGCGGATCAGAAGAAACCTTGTCTGATGTGGATACGTGGTCTTCGATAGATGAAACAAATTCGGTTAGTAGTTTTATTGATGATAGCGAGTCTGAAAACCATTTAAAAAAAACAGATGATGTATATATAAAATAAAATGTCACCTTGTGTTGGTATTGATCTAGGAACCACTTATTCATCTATTGGTGTATGGAAAAATGATCGTGTTGAAATTATTGCGAACGACCAGGGTTCTTACACTACACCATCATGGGTAGCGTTTACTAACGAGGAGCGTTTGATTGGAGAAGCTGCTAAAAATCAGTTTTCATCAAATACAAAAAACACTGTATACGATGCAAAAAGGTTGATGGGTCGTAAAATAACAGACGAATGTGTTAAAAAGGAATTGAATAATTTAACGTATGAAGTCAAATCCGGACCTAACGAAAAACCGATGATTGTTGTTGAGTATATGAACGAACGAAAAGAGTTTTCTCCGGAACAGATTGGTGCAATGATTCTTACGAAACTGAAGGAAACCGCGGAAAACTATTTGGGCGAGAAGGTAACGGATGCAGTCATTACGGTACCAGCTTATTTCAATGATGCACAACGTAATGCAACAAAGGACGCGGGTACTATTGCGGGTTTAAATGTGCTTCGTATCATTAACGAACCAACTGCAGCAGCTATTGCTTATGGTCTCGACAAGAAAAGTAACAAAGAACAGGTGATCTTGATTTACGATTGTGGTGGTGGCACACACGATGTTTCTATTGTTGCTATTGAAGATGGTGTATTCGAAGTAAAGGCTACCAATGGTAATTCGCACTTAGGAGGGTCTGATATTGATAATATGTTGGTTGATCATTTTGCCAAAGAATTCAAAAGAAAGCACAAAAAGGATCTATCGAACAATCAGAGAGCATTGAGTCGTCTTCGAAAAGCAAGTGAAACCGCTAAAAAAACATTGAGTTCGTCAGCATCCACAAACATTGAACTAGATTCTTTGTTTGAAGGGGTTGATTTTTATGCATCTCTATCACGAGCGAGGTTTGACGAAATTATTACTGATTTTGTAAAGAAAACAATGCTACCGGTCGAAAAGTGTATTCAAGACGCCAAACTTAGTAAAGGTGATATCGATCAAATCGTGCTTGTTGGTGGTAGTACGCGTATTTTGAAGATTCAGAAAACCTTGTCTGAGTATTTTAACGGCAAGGACCTGTGTAAGAGTATCAATCCTGACGATTGTGTTGGATACGGGGCGGCCGTACAAGCGGCGGTTCTTTCTGGGAATGACACGGAAGGATCAAAATTGACGGATTTACTATTGCTCGACGTAACTCCTCTTAGTTTGGGTCTTGAAACGTCGGGTGGTATCATGACAACATTAATTCCTAGAAACACTACGATTCCTGTCAATAAAACACAAACGTTTAGTACTTATTCGGACAATCAACCAGCAGTTACCATCCAGGTATTCGAAGGAGAACGTCAATTTACAAAAGACAACAACAAACTTGGTGAGTTTACACTAGAGGGTATCCCACCAATGCCTCGAGGAGTTCCTCAAATTGAAGTCGCGTTCGATCTGGATGCAAATGGGATTTTGGCTGTATCCGCTTCTGAGAAGAGCACAGGAAAAGAACATAAAATTCAAATTAAAAACGATAAAAATAAATTGACGAAAGAAGAAATTGAGCGAATGGTACAAGAATCTGAAAAGTTCAAGGAACAAGATGCCATTCAACGAGAAAAGGTGGAAGTTAAAAACGAACTAGAAAGTGTGATTAGTTCCTGTAAAAACAACACGCAAGTATCGGAAATGGGTAAAGAAGCAGACGAATGGCTTTTGTCTGAAGACCGATCAGTTGATGAAATGAGAGAAAAAACGAAGGAGCTACAAACCGCTCTGATGCGTGTATCAGAAAACAACACGAATGATGATCCAAATGTAGTGGAACCTACTGTAGAAGATGTCGATTAAAGAAACAATATGCTTATATATTAGTATTACATTATGATTGTAAACAAATGTATTATCCGTTCCTCCAGTCATCAGCGATTTAAGTCGTTGATTAGAACCAATCAATATCGTGTAATGAAGTCAAACCGTTTATTCAATAAACCACCACGATCTTCATTTGCATCCACCGTTCAATTGTATGACATGTCATATACTGATATTTTTGTAAGCAGTGTTACTCAAAATTTGGTAATGTACCAGATTCCCAGTATTGTTATGTATCGTATGATGAAGTTTTCAAATCCACAGATTCTAATTTATTTATTAATTAACGCATATTTGAAAACCATGGTAGATTTATATTTTTTTATAAACACTTAAACAAATTACAAATGTATTATTATGATTACATTGTTGGATACCCTTCCCATTGAGCTTGTTGACAATATCATGCATACTAAGAATAATCTTGAAATGCAAGATGAACTGGCGCATCTCCGGTCTTATGTATCACACAAGGATCTCCCTCTTATAAAGGAATTTCCAATTATAAAATGTATTAAACGAGTCAATATCGATTCGGAGTACTTGAATATTTTCAACGAACATAATTTTCTTTTATCTTGTAAAATCGCCACCGAAAACGTATTATATTGTATCGATCAATGGAATCCATTTGAAGCGGTGGATAATGATATTCAGATTGAAGATCTTAAAATTTGCGTAGAACACCGTATTCAAAAATTAGTTGATATTTTTAAACAGAAATTTGGTGTATCAAACGATATCGAAGCAGAAATTATTGTTCGTAAAATGATAAATAAACACGTTCGATGTAATTTATTCTACAGATTGCGCAGTGTGTGGACTAGATACAAGACAATTTTCAAACGTAAAGATTTTAAATTGAGGTATTATAATACTACAGAATAAAAGTAATTGATGTTTATTGTGTTTTCTTTCGACTTTGTTGATTTGTTGGTTTTGGTTTTAGTTTTTTCACCCACACGTGTAAACTCGGATCTTTGAATTGTACTGACCACGACACTTTCTTTTTATAGTTGAAAAGAACCATATAATCAGGATATTTCATTACTTTTAAAAAACCACCATACCGAAGTTCTCCGTTTTTAAAATATCGAACATAAGAACCGAGTGGTATGTTGGCGTATTTCGTTTTTTGAATTTCTTTGAAACCTTTCAATGCATTAAGTGTTGTCATTTATAATAACGGTTTTTTATTTTTTAAATACAGTAATTTTTCTTTATCATTCATTGGTTCATTGTACATTTCTTGTACATCATTCACTGTTTGACCCGTGTATTTAATTTTATATACTTTATTCATATAGTTTTTATGTGAAATAACAGTAATATTGTTTGAAGTTAATGATACAATATCCACTATATTTGACCCAATCTTCTTTTCAATATTTGATAATAAACAACCATATTCGAACACACTCATATACTCTGTAAATGTTGTGTATATGCGTATCGTTATACTTGTAATGAATAAAATAAAAGCAATATGAATACCTTTCATTTAGTATAAATTATAGTTTTATTTTATATTATTCATTACAAATATGGATTCTATTTTAGATGAAATTATGACCGCTTGTATGGATAAGTTTCAAAAAGATGATTACAAAACTATCGATCCAATTGTAGAATATATAGGTAAACGTGTATGGCCTTACATTTTGTTCGCATGTATCATGTTTATAATACTTATTTTATTAATTATTGTCATGCTGGTAATTACTTTAAGCCATCACAAGATCACAAAGCCTCTTCTTGGTAATCGGTCCATTTGAGTATCCGTGAGATTTTGCCATTTGTTTAAGGTCCTCTTTCTTCATCGACATGCATTTTGTTCTTGTAAACACGTTATTGGATGTTTTACTAGCCCCCATATATTTGTAACAACATGTTGTACCATGTTTTGTCATACGTTTGTATGGATACACAGACGGACAAGTACCGTCATCCAGTACGCGTCGTGCTTTTGGACAACCTTTAACACCCTTTTTTCGTAATGATTTCGAAAACATACTCGAACGTTTCGTTCCAAATACCAACGCTTTTTTGGGAAGTTTTTTATTTACAGGTTTAATGGAGGGTGTGTTTTTTATAGTACGATTTATTACGGATATATTTTTCTTATAATTCTTGTTGTTCGGAGTTGTATTGGAATCAGTGACGTTTAGTTTATTTTTATTGTTGTTTGTTTTGTTATTTGGTGTTTTACATCGAATAACAGGTGGTTCATTCGCATGTTTGAATAAAGAACAATCAATTGCAACTTCTTTTAAGATGTCTTCATATACCGTATTATATCTTTGTTTCATGATACCCATGTCCCTAATGTGTAAATCAACTGTTTTTACAGCCATATTTGTATTTTTCGTAGGATGTCTGTGTGTTAACGATTTATGAGGATATATTCCTGCAGGTGTTTGTGGAGAAACTGCATAATAATGATACACATCTACATGTCTGTCTTCTACTGGAAGGTTTTTATGTGAACAAAAACGTACACCCCTACCCATGATCTGTTCAATACGACTACGATTCCAATACGGGTCCAATAAATGAACTTCTCTAGTTCTTAACAAAGTCACACCTTCTTTCATGGCAGGAGAACCGAGAATTGCTTTAATCAAATTACCATCTTTATTTTCTGGAGAATTGAATATTTGTAATATTCGTGTATTTTCTTCGCTCTGTCCGGTTCGAAATATTGCAAAGCGATGATGCCTTCCTTTTTTTGTAGGACACATGTCCATATTCACCTCTTCAAATTTCATTTCGTTTTTCAGGATCGCCGCAAACGTGTTAATACCACATGAGGATACAAAGTTAGAATACACAAATACAGGACCTTTCGATTTGTTTATTTGTTGCGCACATGTGTAAAATTTAATTGCATGTTTCTTGGAGGGATACCCTTGCTTGTCGTATTTTTTTGCCGATATTATATCCAATTTTCCATTTGGATATAACACGTTTGACGATTGTCGAGGACTTATCAGAAATGTGGTGGGCATGTTTCCATATTTACCAACAATCTTTTCTATATTACCGATGGAATTCATGTACCCATCATATTGAAATTCGGACATAGGACAATACACTTCATGTTCTACTTTTTTCGGATACGCAATTGGATTACTTCCCCTGAAGTAACTAATTTTGTTACCGAAAAAACGTTCTAATTGATCTTTGTTTTTTACATTTATAGTACCATCTTCACTCGTGGTTGTACCATACACAGACATAAATTGTTTTATATCAATCGGTAGTTTACGTTTCGTGTTTAATAAATTTCCAAGCATAGCTAGTTCGTTCGGTTTATCGAAAATAGGAGTTCCCGACAATAGAACAACAGATGCTTTTGTTCTCGATAAGGCAGTTGCAATATATTTATACATCGTTCCTGTTTCGCTTATAATATTTTGAACTTCGTCTATAATGATTAATGTATTTTCCTTTAACTGAATCGTTTTATTTTTATGATATTTGACAAACCGTTGATAAGACAATACATTGATAATGTCCTTTAATACCGCATTTACATTTTCAACCACACAAGGATTGTTATTTTTTTTAGTTTGTTTTGTGTTTTGTAATTCTTTAAATTGCGTCACCCCACACATTCCTTTCATCTCTTTATAAAAGTTTGGTATTAAGGATGCTGGTGTTACAACCAATATCTGTGCACGTGGATGTTTCATTTTAAACGCGTTTGCGATGCTAATTGCCGAACACGTTTTACCAGAACCAAGACCATGGTATAACATAAGACGATTATTTTTCTCGAACAAATCGCTTTGTACGTAACTTTTTAAAAAAAGTTGATGATTTTGCAAAGAAAATTGACCTTTTTTATCAGTACACAATGTTTCTACAGTTTCTTTTGATTTATTTTTGGATGTTATTTTAAATTTTTCGAAATTCATTATTATAATTGTATTATTTTTTTTGAAATACCAAATGAATAATCATCGTGTCACAATAAAACGTTTCATTCATACGATTTCAAAACGATCAATAGAATTACTTAGAACATCAATATCAATAACAAATTCTATAATTACATTTCCATATTGATTCAATAATTCTAGTAGTGTAGTATCTACATTATTGATTATATTTTTACGACATATTGGACATGTGTTATGACGTTTCATCCATTTATGAATACATTTTGTATGAAATGAATGTCCGCATGGAATTATATGTTCGTCATATAGTCCAGACATACAAATTACACACTTTTCTTCACTTTTAGGCACATGATGTCTACAAAACATTTCCACCCCTTCATTTGTTTTGTAAATACCCATGTTATTACATTGTCTTCCTTTCTTAGTGTTTCCATTGCATCTCGTGATGCCTTCTGACATTGATTACTTATTACTATTTATTATTATATATCTGTAAATTATTATTACTATTTATATAACGCTTTTTTATCATCTTATTTTTATGTTCAATCCACATTTGATCTAAATCAATGTGTAACATGTCTGCCAACTGAAATAAATAACTAAAAACATCACCCATTTCGGATTCGATTTTTACTTTTTTTTTGTCTCTAAATTGATTTTTATGTCGTCTTATACTACCAGCGAGTTCACCAACTTCTTCCGTAAAATACATCCATACTTGTTCGATATTCGGACCTAACCATCCTTTATGTCTACATAAATTCATCGTTTCAACTTTATACCGATTCAATGAACCTTGTGAACTCATTATGTATACAGAACGATCTGTACTTATTTATGGAATGTTCGTCTTAAATTCATTTAATAATTAAATTAGATCCTTTGTATTTGGTTATCATTATTTTATGATGAGCTCGAATAGGTTTTAAAGACATGATTATCTTAGAATTCGACATTTTTTTGGCTGGAGCACGAACCGTTTTTTTGGTTGGAGCACGAACAACCGTTTTCTTGGTTGGAGCACGAACA